>Ga0082212_10000410_pt1 | contig 62836 bp, 63 predicted proteins | sample TergutNt197P3_FD_71548 | JGI IMG/M metagenome (GOLD analysis project Ga0082212, IMG submission 71548) | Neocapritermes taracua P3 segment gut microbial communities from Petit-Saut dam, French Guiana - Nt197 P3 | ecosystem: Host-associated > Arthropoda: Insects > Digestive system > Gut ... | reverse complement strand
TTTGGGGTGGGGTCGGGCTTCCATGCCCGACCGTGTATATTTTACGTTTCGTAGGGGACGATGGCAATCGTCCCGTGTTCCGCCGCCGCCGTCCCGTTCCGTAGGGCGCGGTGTCCTCACCGCGCCGTTTTTACCGTTTTTACCGTTTTACCCCACCCTCCAAAAATTTTTCTTGCAATATTCCCCATACCATGATATAATCCTTGCGGCTAACGCCAATCCGCACACGGGAGTTTTTCACGGCACGTTGGATACAGATAACAGTTAACGGTAACCCAATGTAGGGGCGATCATTGGTCGCCCGTGGGCGGCTATTAGCCGCCCCTACAGGATGTATCTGCCTTGGATAACCCGTGGAGGTCAAAAACAAAAAGGAGGAAAACCCCTAATGGCAGTTATCTCAATGAAGCACCTGCTCGAGGCGGGTGTCCACTTCGGACACCAAACCCGCCGCTGGAATCCCAAAATGGCGCAATATATCTTCACGGAGCGCAACGGAATCTATATAATAGATTTGCAAAAGACCGTGAAAAAACTGGAGGAAGCCTATTTCTTTATCCGCGAACTTGCGGCGAGCGGTCAGGAAATCCTGTTCGTCGGCACAAAGAAACAGGCGCAGGACGCAATCAAAGAAGAGGCCGAACGTGTCGGAATGTTCTACGTCAACGCGCGTTGGCTCGGCGGAATGCTCACCAATTTTAAGACCATGCGCCGCCGCATCGACCGCCTTAACCAACTGAAGAAAATGGAAGAAGACGGCACGTTTGATATGCTCCCCAAAAAGGAAGTCATCAAGCTCAAGGGCGAAATCGACAAGCTCGAAAAATACCTCGGCGGCGTAAAGGAAATGAGGCGGCAGCCCGGCGCGTTGTTCATCATCGACCCGCGCAAGGAACGCAACGCCATAGCCGAAGCCCGCAAACTGGGTATCCCCATAGTTGCCGTTGTCGATACAAACTGTGACCCGGACGAAATTGACTATCCCATACCGGGCAACGATGATGCCATCCGCGCTATAAAACTTATCTCACAGGCGATGGCAAACGCGGTTCTGGAAGGCCGTCAGGGCGAACAGTTCGCCGCCGAAGTCGCCGCCGATGCCGAATCAGCGGAACTTGAAGACAACGCGGAAATGATATAGCCGGGCGGCCGGCGGCCTATGACGGGGGCAAGCCCCCGAACCCCCATTATGTATTTAGATTTATAAGGAGAATTTTAATATGCCGGCATTTACTGCTAAAGATATTTCAACCCTGCGCCAAATGACAGGCGCGGGCATGATGGACTGCAAAGCCGCGCTTACCGAAGCGGACGGCGACATTGAAAAAGCGGTTCTGACCCTGCGCGAGAAAGGGCTTGCGGCCGTTGCTAAAAAAGCCGGGCGCATTGCCGCCGATGGCATGGTTCACGCCGCCGTTGCCGATAACGGCGTGGCGGGTATAGTCGAGGTTAACAGCGAGACGGATTTTGTCGCCAAGAACGAAGACTTCCAAACCTTTGTTAAAGATTTAGTACAGGTTGTCATTAACGAAAACCCCGCCGACTTAGACGCGCTCGGCAGCTGCAAATACCCCAACAGCGATTTGACAGTCGCGCAAGTCCTGCAAGACAAAGTGCTTGTTATCGGCGAAAATATTAAAATCCGCCGCTTTGCGCGTTTCGGCGAGCCGTACAATGTCTCCTATGTACACATGGGCGGCAGAATCGGCGTGCTGACCCACATGGAGGTCGATTCCGCGCTGAACGGCAACCCCGCCGTCCGCGAGCTTGCGTATGACATCTGTATGCAGGTCGCCGCGATGCGCCCGATTTGCCTTGACCGCTCTCAGCTCGATGCCGCCGCGCTTGAGACTGAGCGCACGGTGTATCTCAATCAGGCGAAAGCCGAGGGCAAGCCCGACAATGTCGCGGAAAAAATGGTCGAGGGTCGCTTGAGGAAGTATTATTCCGAGGTCTGCCTTATGGAGCAGGCATTCTTCAAAGACGAGGAGCTGACGATTGCCCGATTGGTCGAGCAAAAAGCCAAAGAGCTGGGCGGCTCGATTAAGCTGACCGCCTATTACCGCTTTGAGAAGGGCGAGGGACTTGAAAAACGCGAGGATAACTTAGCGGACGAGGTAGCGAAAATGGTGGGCAAATAACGCCATTCACCGACACCCAAATCGCCCAGTTCCAAGTCACCAATACGAACACGAACGAGCCTATCAACTGATAGGTTCGTTTTTTCGCACATACGCCGCACTTGGCGGTTACGCCCCTCGTGTATAACGATTGATAGGGTCGCCTTGTTTTGGTATCTGTTAATTATTTTTACGATTGCCGGTTTTATTATGTACCCCTCAATATCCATTGGTTCGCCTAACGCCGCCGCAGCGGCTTCAAAGTCCGTTCCGTCAGGCACACGGACAGAGACACGGTACTCCTTCTCTATCTCGTTCGATGGGTGGGTCAGTTTGTTTATCAATTCGTTGTCGTTCGTCATGAGCAGAAGCCCTTCGCTGTCTATGTCCAACCGTCCCACAGGCAGGACACGCGCCCCAACCTCCGATGTGAGACGCGCCACGGTCGGACGGCCGCGTTCGTCAGACATCGTACACACCACACCGCGCGGCTTGTTAAGCATAATATATACTTTTTCGGGTTCGGCGGGCAGCGGATTGCCGTCTATCGCTATTACATCGCTTTCCGTTACCTGACAGCCCAAAGTGACGGCGCGTCCGTTAACCGTAACGCGCCCGTCCGCAATATACTCTTCGGCTTTGCGGCGCGACATCAACCCCCGCGCCGCAATTAATTTTTGAATCCTCATGCTATTCTCCATCTATTAAATGTTACGCCTTGTAGGGGCGAACTGCGTTCGCCCGCAGACGACCACAGGTCGCCCCTACATTGGATTACCGTAATTTTTATGCAATAAACCCAATTCCAAATATTCTTTTTATCAGCGGTTTTTTCGGCAAAGGAGCTTCCGGCGTGTCCGCTCCCGCGTACAGCTCGCTCTGCCCGATAACCTTGCCGTTCAGCGTAAAGCGTATCGTTCCAATCGTGTCGCCCTCTTTCAGCGGTGCCCAGACAAATCGCGGCAGTTCGACCTCACAGCGCACAAAGCCGGATTCCTCATCGGTCATCGCCAGAGACAGCGTATCGCGGACACGCACATCCACATTACTCTGCCCAGACGACACAACGGGCAGCTTGCAGATGAAAGCGTCACTTGTGGCAAGACGCTTCATCGGGTAGTTGTTGTAACCGTAATCGAGCAGTATTGTGTGGTCGTTCCAATCTGACGGCGCGTCAAGCGTAACGACTATCAGCGTCTGCCCGCCGCGTTCCGCGCTCGATACCAAGCAGCGTCCCGCCAATTTTGTGAAACCTGTTTTAATGCCGTTCGCGCCCTCATAATTCCACAGCATCTTGTTGTGATTCCTAACGCTTATCTCGCCGACCCTTCCGGTCTTATTTCCGGCAATCGCGGCAAAAGCCGGGTTTGCCATCGCGGCGCGGGCAAGTATCGCCATATCGGTGGCGGTTGAATAGTGGTTGTCATCGTTAAGCCCGTGCGGGTTGGCAAAACTGGTGTTTCTCATGCCCAGCTGCCGCGCCGTATCATTCATCGACTTGACAAAACCCTCCACTCCTCCATCGCCGCCGCAATGATCGGCAAGCGCGAGAGCCGCGTCGTTGCCCGATTGCAGAAGCGTCCCGGTGAGCAGCTCGCCAACGGTCAGCACGTCTCCCTCTTTGAAGTACACCTTAGTGCCTTCGATTAAAGTATGCTCCTTTTTTATTGTCACTTTCTCGGCGGTGTCGGCTTTCTGGAGCGCGAGATATGCCGTCATGATTTTCGTTGTACTGGCTATATACATACGGTTTTCGGCGTTCTTAGCGTACAGGACGCGCCCTGAGTCAGCGTCTATAAGAACGGCGGATCTCGCCGAAACTTCAAGCGCGTGTGCCGAAACAGGAATAAAGAGCAGTAATAATACTAACAAGAAAACGCGGCGCAATAAAATCCCTCCCCAAAATGGATAATGGAATTATACCCATTATTGGAGAAAATATGTGGAGGCGGTTAATTCTTGAATTTGTCTATCAAATTCTCAACGGTGTTAATGATAGTCGGCACGGCCTCAATGACCTTTTCAATCGTTGAACCGCCGGAAGACGGTTCGACAGGTATCAGCTTGACGCTGCCGCTCGGTGAAATCACCAAGAACGATACGGGCTTTACCGATACTCCCGCACCCCCGCCTCCGCCGTTAACGGTGGTTTTGCCGCTGCTCTTGCCGTCCCAGTCCGTACCGCCCGTGCCGAAGCCGAGCGTAACACTGGATACGGGGATGATAGTCGTGCCGTCAGGTGTGGTCAGCGAATCCCCGACAACGGTGTTCGTGTCAACCATATCGCGGATTTTCGCGAGTGTCGCGTTCATAAGCTCTACAACAGTAGTCATATTTATTACCTCCTAAGTTTTTTTCCTGCACTTCAAAAATTCAATTACAGCCCAAATGCCGAATGTCAGTGCCGCGCCGATTCTGACGGTTATTTGAACCGTACCCGCGTAACTCGATTCCTCGCGGGCAAAATCCAAATCCGTTGTGATGTGCCGCTTCTTTACGCGCAGGTTGTTCTCGATAAACGGCAGAGCCGCGCCGAGAGCCGCGCACATCCGTCCATAGGCGATGGCTGTTTTGTCCGCGCTTTTGCCGCCCGCGATATAGTGAAATTCGAGTGTGTCTACCCTTAGCAGCGCGGCGAAACTCTTTACGGCGCGGAACGCGAGTTTAATCAGTTTTTTCTTGTCATATCTATCAAAGAATGTCGGTTCGGCGGGGGGTTCGGTGGGTTCGGTCGATGGTTCGGTGTAGGGGCGGTCATCGGCCGCCCGCGTGTCCCCCGCAGATTGGCCGTCAATTTCGTCATCGGTTGGGGTGTCGGTTTCGGTTGGGGTGTCGGTGGGTTCGGTCGGGGTGTCGGTGTAGGGGCGGTCATCGGCCGTCCGCGCGTCCCCCACGTCATCATCCGCAATCTCGAACGCCCTGCGGATTGGACCGATAATGAGCCACGTTTTCAAATCATCGCCGTATTTGACGCGCAAGCCGACCTTCAGCGACAGCAGCGCAGTTAGGAAAAGGGCAATAGAACCCAGCCATATCAACGCGGTCATTGTGTGTCACCGTTATCCGGCGGGATGGTGGTTTCAAACGGCGCGCCGAGGGCGTTGCGCCCTACGTTATCGTTGTTTTGCAGAGACGGCGCGCCGGGGTCGTCGCGCCCTACAATCGTATTAAATCCCATTTGTCCGTCTACTTCGCTTTCGGGGGCATCGAGCATTGGCAGCTCGTCAAGTGAGTTCAGTCCGAATGTCCGCAGAAACAGGGGCGTTGTGCGGAACTGCATCGGCCGCCCCGGTACTTCCAACCGTCCGCACTCCTCGATAAGTCCCTTTTCAGTGAGTGTCGCGACAGTGTTCGAGCTGTCAATGCCGCGCACCATTTCGATGTACGCCCGCGTTGTGGGCTGATGATACGCGATTATGGCTAGTGTTTCCAGTGTCGCGCGTGTCATGGGCGGCGGCCGCCGCTCTTCGAGAATCTTCCTTATATATTCCGAACACTCCGATGCGCTGACGAGCTGATACGACCCGCCGAGCTTGAGCAGGCGTATCCCTCGGCGTTCAAAGGCGTAGAAATCCATCAGTCTGGTAACAGAGGCTTCGACAATGTCAAGCCCCAACCCCAGAATCACACAGAGCCGTTCGCGTTTTACGGGTTCACCCGCCGCGAACAATATCCCCTCTATGACGGAATCAATTTCATTTATGTCCAATTTGCACCTCCGTCTTAGATATAGTAAGGCTGCCCTCACTCGCCCTTATGGCTATCTTTTCCATTTTGCACAGTTCCAATACCGCCAAAAATGTTGCTATCATCTCCGAGCGCGTGACGGATTCCCCGAAAAGCGCGTTCATATCGAGCGTCCCGTAAACATCAAGCCTGTCCACCAAAAATTCGATTTTTAGTTTCACGGGATACGGTTCGCGCCGCATAATACCTCTGAACGCGGACTGCTCCGGCGGCGCGCGCCGCGCTATACGGTCGTATAAATCCTCCATGGCGTTTTTCAACTCAACGGCGCGGTGAGAGCGTTTGTATTCGGTGTCTTTTTTAAGTACATCGGGCGGTTTTGAGTATATATCACGTCCGATATGCGATAAAGGTTCTAAGTATGCCGCCGCTAACTTTATTTTTTCGTATGAATCGCGGTTCTTTCGCTCCTCCAACGCGCGGAGGAGAAGCGTCATATCCTCGTCCTCGTGGTCTTGCCCAAGTGCCAGAAGCATACGGCTTTTCAGATACACAAGATGCGATGCCATCACCGTGAACTCGCTCGCTATGTCTAAATCAAGCTCGCTCTCCCGCATATGCTCAAGATACTGGTCGAGCAGTTCGGAAATTTTTAGGTCTGAAATCTCCATCTTGTTTTTCGAGAGCAGGGAGAGGATAAGGTCGAGCGGGCCTATGAAGTCCGCTTCGCCTTTTACAACGTCCTGCAATCTGAATTTAAGCTCGTCCAAACCGTCACCTCAACAAATTATAAATCCATCTTCCCACCATGAAATACCAATCCCAAACCGTGTCAACTAAGAAGTTGAGCGGCACTCTCAGCACTCCTATCCACAACAGGGCAATCAGCACGAACATACCGTAGCGTTCATACCGCAGAATCTTCATGTGTATGTGTTCGGGAAGTATCAGCCCCAGTATCTTTGAGCCGTCAAGCGGCGGTATCGGGAACAGGTTGAAAACGCCTAATACTATGTTTACCTGTAAGAGATGCAGGAAAAACTGCATAATTCCAAGGGACGCGCTGAAAAAGAGCAGTATTTCAAACGCGATAATGGAGACAAAGGCGAGCAGAAAGTTCATCACAGGACCCGCGAACGAGACGGCAGCCAATCCCAAACGCTGATTTTTGAAGTATCTCGTATCCACCTGAACGGGTTTCGCCCATCCGAAACCGAGAGTGACGAACATCAAAAGCCCGATCCAGTCGATGTGGCGCAATGGGTTTAGCGACAGTCTGCCCTGCTCTTTCGCCGTCTTGTCGCCGAGCGCGTATGCGGCAAGTCCGTGAGATATTTCATGGAACATCACGGCGACAATAACCGCCAGAGCGGTCAGCAGATGCGGGATAATGGTATCTAAATCAATCATTGATCGCACACCAGTAAATCTTCATAGGTTTGGCGGCGCACCGCGATACGCGATTTGCCCTTGTATACAATAACTATCGGGGGGCGCGGAACGCGGTTATAATTAGAAGCCATGGAAAAGTTGTACGCGCCTGTCGCCTGTATACCGAGCAAGTCGCCCGTCTTGACATCCGGCAAGGGAGCGTTGCGGGTGATAATATCGCCGCTCTCGCAGAGCCGTCCGGCGATAATCACGTTCTGTGTCGCCGGGGCGTTCGGGCGTTCGGGCATAATCGGCTCGTATGACGCGCCGTACAGGGCGTGGCGCGGGTTGTCCGTCATGCCGCCGTCAACCGCTACATATGTGTTCACGCCGGGGATATGCTTAACAGACCCGATTGTATAGACGGTCAACCCGGCGGGAGCTGTAATTGAACGCCCCGGTTCAAGCACCAGCTCCGGCAGCGGCAGATTCAGCTCGTTGGCTATAGCCGTAACGCTTTCGGCGCACATCCGCGACATATCGGCAAGAGTGACGGGTTCGTGATTCGGCAGATATTTAATGCCGAAACCGCCGCCGAGATTGAGTTCATTGAGCGGAACGCCGAGGTTTTCGCGCAGGTCGCGCATGAACGTGAGCATGACCTTCGCGGCAAGTGCGAACGGTTCTGTGCCGAAAATCTGCGATCCTATGTGGCAGTTGATACCGACAACGCGCACGGTTTTCATCTTTGCGGCACGGGCTATGACTTCGGCGGCCTCGCCCGTTTCAAGCGCGAGACCGAACTTCGAGTCGATTTTGCCTGTTTTAATGAACTCATGTGTATGCGCGTCAATGCCCGGCTTGATTCTGAAAGATATGTCGGGCGTATAGCCGCCTTGGGCGGCTATTTCTCCCAATAGTTCCAGTTCCTCGGCGTTATCAACGACTATGCGGCGAACGCCGGATTCCAGAGCGTATTTAATCTCCGAGGCGGACTTGTTATTGCCGTGGAAATATAAACCCTTAGGGTCAAAGCCGCCTTTGACGGCGGTATACAGCTCGCCGCCGGATACCACGTCCGCGCCCATGCCCTCTTCGCGCAGGATTCTGTAAAGCTCCTTGAAGCACAGAGCTTTGCTCGCGAAAGCCACGGTAAACGGCGCGTTATAGTGTTCGCGCAGACCGCCGATGACTTCGCGGCAGTTATCGCGAATCACTTGCTCGTCAAGGATATACAGCGGCGTACCGTATTCACGCGCCAGCTCGGGTACGCTGACACCGCCGACAGTCAGATGACCGCCGCTGTTTATATTTAATCCGCTCATTACAAATTGCCGCATTAAATAATCTCCTAAATTTCATTTTCTCCTGTAGGGACGACCTGCGGTCGTCCGCGGACGCACACAGTGCGTCCCTACAATCGCCGTTCGTGGGCGGACGCAGTGCGTCCCTACAATCGCCGTTCGCGGGCGGACGAACGGCCGCCCCTACAATGTCATTAAATCCATCAATTTTTCTTTGCCCGTTTTTGTTTTGGAAGAGAACGGGTACGGCAACCTATCAAGTGATAGGGTATCCCTAACAAGTGATAGGGCCGGTTCTATCTGCGAGCGTTTCAGCTTGTCAGACTTGTTTGCAACGACTGTAAACGGCACGTTTAAGCTCCTGTACAGATTAACCATATTCATGTCGCCCTCGGTCGGCTTGTGGCGTATGTCCACCAACATAAGACCGCGTTCCGTACCGTCAAGGTTCTCGAAGAAGTCTTCCATCAGCATCGCCCAGCGGTGCTGTTCCGCTTTGGAAACCTTGGCGTATCCGTAACCGGGCAAGTCCACCCAGTACAGCTTTTCATCTATCAGAAAGTAGTTTACGAACGCCGTTTTACCCGGAGTTGAGCTTACGCGTGCTATTCCGCCGATGCCCGCCATCGCGTTTATGAACGATGATTTGCCCACATTTGACCGCCCCGTAAAAATGAGCTTTGGAAGCTCGTCATGTATGAAATCGCCCTTTGACGCGGCGGATTTGATAAACTTTACTTTCATTTCTTATCGGTTACGAGAGTTGCTTTCAGCACCTCGTCCATGTGTGAAGCGGTGATAAAGGTCAGGGCGTTTTTTACGGTCGGGTCGATGTCGGCTAAATCCGGCTCGTTGTCGGCGGGTATCAGCACGGTTTTTATTCCCGTTCGCAGTGCCGCCATTGTCTTTTCTTTAAGACCGCCGACAGACAGGACGCGCCCGCGTATCGTTATTTCGCCCGTCATGGCAATGTCGTTGCGGATGGGTTTTCCTGTCAGCGCGGACACCATAGCCGCCGCCATTGTAATTCCGGCGGACGGGCCGTCCTTGGGTATCGCGCTCTCGGGAAAGTGAACGTGCAAATCGTTTTTCTTGTAAAAATCCTTTGGCAGTCCGAACGTGTCGGCGCGGCTGCGTATATATGACAGCGCGGCTCGTGCGCTCTCTTTCATTATATCGCCGAGGTTTCCTGTCAGCTCGACTTTGCCCGTGCCTGCGGTAACGCCGCACTCCACATGGAGTATCTCGCCGCCCACGCGCGTCCACGCAAGCCCCGCCGCAACGCCCGCCTCGGCGGACGGAAGCGGCTTGTCCGGCTTAAAGCGGCGCACTCCCGCCAATTCCTCAAGTCCAGCGCGTTTGATTACAATCTTTTCCGAAACGCCCGACGCTATCTTATGCGCCGACTTGCGGCACAGTGCCGCAAGCTCGCGCTCCAGTGTTCTCACACCTGATTCGCGGGTATAGCCGGATATAAGTTCGCGTATCGCGTCATCGTGTATCTTAAACGTCTTTGCGGTCAGCCCGTGTTTTTTGAGCTGCTTCGGCAGCAGGTGTCTTTTTGCTATTTGCAGTTTTTCCTCGTCTGTATAGCTTGTAAGTTCAATGATTTCCATGCGGTCGAGCAGGGCGCGGGGTATCGTCTGGGTCGTGTTGGCGGTGGTGATGAACAGCACATCGGAGAGGTCGAACGGTATTTCTATATAGTGGTCGCGGAAAGCGTGGTTTTGCTCGGAGTCAAGGACTTCGAGCAGAGCCGCCGCCGGGTCGCCGCGAAAATCATTTCCCATTTTATCTATTTCATCGAGCAGAAGGACGGGGTTGCGGCTTCCCGCCTGACGTATTCCGGTAATTATACGCCCCGGCATCGCGCCGACATAGGTTTTGCGGTGACCGCGTATGTCCGCCTCGTCACGCACGCCGCCGAGCGATATTCGCGCCATCTTGCGCCCCATCGCGTGAGCTACGGAGGACGCGACAGAGGTTTTTCCCACTCCGGGCGGTCCGATAAGGCAGAGTATCTGCCCTTTGAGCGAGGGGGCAAGCCGTTTTACGGCAAGGAACTCCAGAACGCGCTCCTTTACTTTGTCAAGCCCGAAATGCTCGCGCTCGAGTATTCTTTTCGCGCGTTCCAAATCCAACCTATCAGTTGATAGGGTGTTCCACGGCAGTTCAAGCACGGTGTCGAGATATGTGCGTATCACACCGACATCGGGAGAATGGGGATTGAGCTTGCTCAGGCGCGATACCTCGCGCGTGAGGCGTTCCGCGCTCGCCGAATCGAGTTTCAGCTTCTTGATTTTCATGCCGTATTCCCCGGCTTCGGAGATGGGGTCGTCTTCGCTCTCACCCAGTTCCTCTTGGATGGTTTTTAGCTGTTCGCGCAGATAGTAGTCGCGCTGATTCTTTACTAACTGCCCGCGCAGTTTCATCTGTATTTGCAGCTCGATATGCAGGGTTTCTATTTCGCGCATCAGTATGACCCCGATACGCTCAAGGCGCGTTATGGGATTTAGTTCCTCAATAAGTGATTGGCGTTCGGCAAGGCGCAGAGCCAGTGTTTGCGCGATATAATCGGCAAGCCGCCCGACTTCCTCTATCTCACGAACGCTGAGGAGTATCTCGGGCAGTGCGCGGGGCGCAAGCTCGACATAATCCTCGAACAAGTCAACTGCGTGGCGCATCATTGCCTGTTTGCGCTGTTCGGACATACGCCTGTGCTTGTCGGGACTGGGCTTCACGGTTACGTTGATAATCGGTTCGGTGGAGTCAACGGAGGTGAGTGTGGCGCGGTGCGAGCCTTCTATCAGCACACGCACGGAATTGTTGGGCAGTTTTAAGACCTGTTTAATGCGCGACACCGTGCCGACCTTAAACACATCCTCGGGTTCGGGGTTGGGGTTGAGAGCGTCTTTCTGCGCCACCGCAAAGACAGGCATACCGCGTGAGACGGCTTCCTCCAACGCTTTTACGGATTTGTCGCGCCCCACGTCAAAGTGGATGAGCATATGAGGAAATACCACCAGTCCGCGCAGGGCGAGCAGGGGCATTTGTTCGGTTTTCGGAATTTCGGGAATTTCGGGAATTTCGGGGGTAGAGGACATGGTGTTTCTCCTTCTACATTGAGTAATTATCGAAATAGTTCTGTATTACGACTACAGGCGTACCTTTGTCGCCGCTGCCGCTTATGAGGTCGCTCAAGCTGCCCAACAGGTCGGAATAGTGGCGGGGTGTTGTACCCAGTGAGTCGGCTTTGCCCATCAGGTCGGCGTTTTTAGAGCGTATTTCTTTTTTAAGCGCGTCTTCGAGTTCCGCGCCGGATAAATCGGCGAGCTTATTGTCCGCGATGTATTTGATTTTGATTTCGTTCGGCAGTCCGCCGAGCAGCGGAGTGAACGCCGGGGATACGACCGGGTCGGCGAGTTCCCAAATGCCGCCGATGGGGTCTTTGAACGCGCCGTCACCGTATATCAGCACCTCAATATCGGCGTTGAAAGCCGTGTCTAGCCGTGCTTTTAGGTCGTTAACAAATTTGCCGCAGTCACGGGGGAATAATTTCAAGCGTTCCTCTCCTGCTTTATTCGAGCCTAGCAGACCGTAATCGGGGTTGTAGCCGCTGCCCTGAACGGATTCGGTCAGCAAATCGTCCTGACCGAGGACGCGCTTCGCGCCCGCCGCTTTTAGGATGCGCTTAGTACGCGCGCGAGTGTGAATGTCGCAAGCCAGCGCGTAGGGTGTGTATTTTAGTATGTGCGCGGGGTCGTTGGAGAAAACGACCTCTATGTTATCTGAGAGGCTTTTGTAATATTCGATGTAATTGACACCTGTAAATTTATGGACGGGCGCGCCGAAAAGCGCGATAAACTCAGATTCGGTGAAGCTGTCGGAGTACGGGTTGACTTTTTTTGCGTCAAGGTCGTCATAGGTAATGAGCATATTGCCGACTTCATCGGACGGGAAACCGAGCTGGAGGTACAGTTTTTTCAAGCCGCCCGCTATACCTCTGAGCTGCATCGAAAAACGGTTGCGGCTGAAAATAGGCAGGACAACTCCGGCTTCGCCCTCCGGAAATTTTGCGGCAACATCGGCTGAAACTTGCGCGATTGTCGCGTAATTGCCCTGTGCGCGGGCGACAACCGCTTCGGTCACCGCAACGATGTCATGGTCGCGCAGTGTGCGTCCGCTCTCGGCGGCGGCGGACTTCACGGATTCCGCCACGATTGCGGACAGGTCGTCATTCTCGCGGATTATTGGTGTGCGGACACCGTATGCCAGTGTTCCGATCGATCTCATTTTCAAGTTCCTCCTGTCGGTAAAAATACGCCGCATACATTATATATTAAGTTAGGTAGCAAGTAAAGGTTTATTTTACAATCCTCGCGTCAAAAACAGTATTATACGAAAAATTATCTAACGCCTTGATGATATTCCTGTCTCTTTTCATCTCCCTCAAAGCCGACCTCTCGGTATCGTTAAACGCTTTTACGTCTGCTCTGCCAAGATGGAACTTAATTTTTGACGCTCCCGTTTTTGCGTTTTCTTTTGCCTCACCGGCGGTGCTGCCCGTTGCGATTACATAGGCATATCTATGACCCATTGAAAGCGGCGGCAGAAGGATGCTCCCTTTCCTCGGTCTAATATACACACACTCAACACCATGGCTGTCCAGAGCCATATTTTTACCTGTGACTTTTTGCAATACGCCTTCTTTTGACACGATTACGTATTGGAGGAATGTTTCCTTTTTATATTTATGTTCAAGCTCAGGTTCAAAACCAAGCGCGAACCTAAGCGTTTCTTTTGCCAAATTGACACCGTATGCCGTTTCGATGAACAGATTTACAGCTCCGCCCGCAATTCTGGGATTTGCCTCGATAAGTTTCCATTCACCCTGTGAGTATCTCAGCTCAAGATGGCACGGTCCGTTGAGCATACCGTGCGTATGTATAATAGAGCTCGCCGCGTCTTTCAGGGTGCGTAAAAACTCGCCCCCGTCATCGGTTATCATCTTATATCCGGTTACTATAAACCTCCCCGTGAACGTAATCTCCTGTTCAATGATTGCAACGACATTTACTCTGCCGTTTACAGTCAGCGTTTCAACTAAAAATTGCGAACCTTCGAGAAATTTTTCGATGAGTATAGGCGTATTCGGTGATTTTTTTGTTAACTCTTTATACGCTCTTTCGTATTGGCGGTATGTTCGCGCAATGTGTACGTCCCTTGACGCGGATGACATGGGCGACTTTAAGACCAACGGCATTCCATCCGGCATTTCAGGCATTTTACCGCCGTCCGCGACACGGAAAGACGGTGAATAGGAGGAGTCCTTCAATATCTCCCTAGACGCTATTTTGTCGAGCATAACGCCTATAGCGTCTTGAGAGAAATATTTCAGACCGTATTCCTGTGATAAAACGGCGGCGGTATGGCAGTATGGGTCGATAAAGCTGACTATAGCTTGAATTTCCAAGCAGCTTTCGCTCAATCGGTCGATTGCGGCTCTAACCTCATTTATGTTATCAATGTCGCACAACTCCATCAAATGCACATATGGGAAGTCCTGCCTTTTTTCAATAAATGACTTGCGGTTTGTTAATAATACCGTATAATAACGCATACGCTCCGAGGCTTTTATCGCCTCGTAGCTCGAGCATGATTTATTTGTTCCTATAAAAATTATAGTCTTCATTGATTACCTCCTGTATTTTTCCCTGCCAAATACATCGCGTATTTGACCTTGTTTCTGATTATGCTCAAGTCAATATTAGGTAAAGGGGGATGTCCGGGCCTCCAATTTACCTCATAAATATATATTCTTCGATTTTTATCTAATCCGATATCTATACCCAGTTCGTCAAGTTCCTCATTATAAAGCTCTCTTTGTATTTGATCCAAATGGCCGGCGAGCTGAAGAGCGAATATTTCAATATGTTTATTTGCGTCATAGGAATGTTCCGCGAACTCTCTCCGCATAAAAACGCCGATTTCTTCCGTACACGCGCCTTGGCTGATATTGCATACAATGCCGCCGCTTGAAGATATTCTCGGATAAATATAAGGCGCAAGCCATTCGCCTTCCGCGCCTTTTTGAGTATGCAGCCTTAGGTCATACGGCTCTCCGGCTTTTGTGCGGCAGTTTATATAGGGTTGGGCGATGTATTCGTCATTTTTAATTTTTTCAAATATAAATTCCGATATTTCATCGGCGGTATAATCCTTGCCGATTCCAGGTAAAATTTTGAATGCCCCCGCGTCTCTTTGAATAAAATAAACATCCTTGCCCTGATGCCCCCACGAGGGTTTAAGCACCATCTCTGGATATTTATCGGACAGCGTAAAAAAGTGTTTTGCGGAAACAACCTTCTCAGAGGGAAGGAGGTATTCTGAAAACACTTTATATTTTTTCAGATTTTCAAACACTGTCAGCTTGCTTCCGATGGAATAACTTGTAAAAGGGACTTCTTTTTCAAGTTTTTCAATGATTTCGAGCTGTTTGTCGTTTGTAAAACCCGCTACATTGCAGATAACATCGGGATAACGGCTTACAGTATTTACCCACTCCCCGTTTCTGTATATGTATCCGTTTATTGTGCTTTTGTTTACCGCCCCGGGAGAAAAGTACAAAAGCTCCGCGCCTTCGGCCTTAGCGGCAGCCGCGAAAGCATATGCCTTGTTCAGTCCCAACGGATTTTTTCTGTAGTGCATATAACCAATCAACATAATAAGCGATTCCTCTACTTTCTTCGACGTGTGCTTATTATATGCGGTTCTTATTTATAGGTGACACCGTGACTTGAATATGTTATTATTAAGTAAGAAGTGAAAGGAGAGGCTCATATGAAAAAGAGAAAATTGACGACTTTGATTCTGTCTGTGATACCGGGGTGCGGGCTTATGTACATCGGGTATATGAAAAAAGGGCTTCAGATGATGCTGATGTTTGCCCTTACGCTCTACTTAACGGGAGTGACTTTTGACAAAATAGACACCACTTGGGGGTATGCGTTCTTTTTACTGCTGCTGCCCGTTCTGTGGCTGTTTCAGGTCTTTGAAACGATGAACTCGCTGATGTACCTGAGAAGGAATGAGTTGGAAGTACCTGATAACGATGAGTATTATTTGCCGAAAGATTTGGATATGCCATCGCTGAACAACAATCTGGGCAAGATACTGTCGTTTGTGTTCCTAGCCGCCGGACTTTTCGGAGTTGTCTTTGTCGCGGTGGATATTGCGAACGATGTTCTTTTGGGGGGCATTGATTCAGACGAGCTTATAACTGAAGTTATCGGGTTGCTGAGGGATTATTTTATACTCGCGTTCTTTTCTGTGGTGTCGGCTTTTCTTGGGCTTAAACTGGCAAAAGGCAGTAAAGGCGAGAAGCCGGTTAAAGAAAAAAAAGAGAAAAAAGTTAAGGAAAAGTGATTGGAAAATTTTGTGAAACAGAGATTATGAGCGGTTTTCAAAATATGCTGTCATTGTAAATGACATTGTATGGGTGTGTGTGTGGACATGAGACGGGACGCACAGGAGTGCGTCCCCTACAAATATTGTCCAATAAGTAGGGGTCGATGCCCTCATCGACCCGAAAAAATTTTATAATTTTTTTGAAGTGATTTATGTTTTTTCTCCGTCTTATTAAGTGACCCGGGGTACAAAAGCGGAAGGAGGGGAGCAATGGAGCATGAACACGACTTGATACGGCAAATCATCGGCGGGAATACGGAGTTATTTGAGAAAATTGTGGTCAAATACCAAAATCTTGTCTATACGGTTTGCTTAAACATCGTGGGCGACAGCGGCGAAGCCGAAAATATGGCGCAGGAGACGTTCCTCTCCGCTTACAGCTCCCTCTCAGGATTTCGCGGCGACAGCTTTAAGTCTTGGATTTGCAGGATTGCGGTCAATAAATCCATAGATTATAAGCGAAAACGGTACATCTTTGAAGATTACGCGGAACTGGAGAGCGTTGCCGACATCGGAAACAATGTCGAGGAACTGGCGGAGCGGAAAGAGAGACGGCACAGGCTCTCGGGCATACTTAACTCCTTGCCGGAAAAGTATTCGGCGGTCATAAAATCGTTTTATTATGACGGATTACCTGTCAAAGAGATTGCGAACCGCATGAATAAACCGGAGAGAACGGTCGAGACGCGGCTGTACCGCGCGAAAAAACTTGTGAAAGAGAGGTGGGGCGAAGATGACGGATAAGAATCGGTTTGATGAAGCAATGCTTCATGACGACAGCTTATTTGAACAATTTATCGCGGAATGTGAAATGTCGTTGCAGGAAGCTCCGCCGGAGTTTGCGGGTTCGGTTATGCGCTCGGTGAGGGAGAGAAGCAAGCCCGCGCCGCCAAGCCGGAGTATGCTCGCGGCGGTGTGTTTTTGCAGCGCGGCGGCGGTACTCGCTCTTACATTTTTTGGGGTTGACAAGGTTGTATTCGACTTTTTCCGGAATTCCGGTGAACTTTCAGGCGTACTCTCGGGCAGGGTTAATGAGCTTTTGAGTTCGGTAAAATTATTTTAACGGAGGAAAATTACTATGAAAAAAAACAGGTTTTATACATTTCTATTATCAATGATACCCGGATGCGGGCATATGTTTCTGGGGTATATGAGAAAAGGGCTTCAGCTGATGCTGATGTTCGCGGCGGCGGGATTTTTGACGGGTGTGTTCGGGGAAATGCTTAACGGCGGATGGATTATGATATTCTTTATTATATTGATGCCTGTCATATGGTTTTATCAGGTGTTCGATGCCATGCACTTGCTGACGCGCCTGAGAGACCTAAACTTGGAGCGACCGGACGACGACGGGTTCTTCTGGCCGAGTGAGCTGGGGATTGTCAAACCGTCTATAAACCGCACACTCGCTAAGATTTTCGCGGCAGTGCTGATATTTACGGGAATTTTCGGAATTATCAACAAAGGATTGAACAGCTTGGACATCTTGTACAGATTCCTTGATTATAGTACAGCTCAATCAATTATCAATTTTGCGAGATATGATTTGCTGCAAATCCTTCTGTCACTGGTGCTGATCATCGCGGGTATTTGCCTGTTGGTTGGGCGCAAAAAGAAAAAAAATCGCGGTAAGGAGGGAGACGCATGAGACACTGGCGCGTTGGCTCTCTCTCAATGGGGCTGATATTGATTTTCGCGGGCGCGATAATGCTTATATCACTGCTGACAAGTTTTGATATGCTATGGATTATAACCACTTTTTGGCCCGTGATAATGATTTGCCTTGGCTTGGAGATAATGCTTCATCTCTTTGTGAAGAAAAATGACGATGTTAAAATCAAATACGATGTATTGAGCATAATATTTGCCGGGTTTATTCTCATAGTCAGCGTGTGTTTTTACTTTGTTACATTAACCGTTGGTATGTTCGACACCAAGGAGGATTTCTATACCGCGTTCGGTATTAGAAATGAGACGGTATATGCCGATTACAGCGTGGAATTTGTCGGCGCGGAGGAGTTGGTGATTCTTGACGGGATAAACAGGCTCAATGTTATAAAGACTAAGGATAAAAACATACGGGTGGATTACAATGTTTCGGTCAGCACGAGCGACAGGGAGTACGCAATGTCTTATATCGACAGGGCTGTGAACATTGAACACGGCGAGAGGGCTTATATGATACCGGAGAACAGTTGGTGGGGCGACCGGAAAATGGGGTATAAGCACGTGAACTGCACGGTCTATCTGCCTGAGGGTAAGACACTGGAAAAACCGGAATACATGAAATTTAACTATGACAGCGAATTGGAAGGGCAGATAATTAACAGATAATATGTAGGGGCGGCATATATGCCGCCCGTTCTGTAGGGAACGCCGCCCTCGGCGTTCCGTTTGTTTGACAACGTATGCGTAGGGGCGGCCGTTCGTCCGCCCGTGCGCCCCTCGCGGGACGGGACGATTACCATCGTCCCCTACGGAATCAATTTCCCGATTTCGTCAAAATCGCTGTGGAGCAAGTGTTCGGAGATTTCATTCAACAGTTTTTTAGTCTGCGGCGACCATGTTTTTTCTCTCAGAGCCGCGAGCGCGTCTTCCACCGCGCTCTCGTCATATTCTTCGCACGCGGATTTTATTATTTGCAGTTTTTCATTCAAAAGCGGAACGTCACTGTCAACCGCTTCCGAATCGTCTTCTTTCGGCTTCATTTCATCGGTCAAGGCGCGGAGAGCGGTTAGGAACGCCGGGGTTTCCGACGCGATAACTTCCGTGTTCCCGTCTCGCCCCATCTGTTCGAGTTTCAGCGCGATTGAGGACAAATCCGTTTTGCCGATGTTTGCCAACGCGCTCTTCATGCCGTGGACATTTATTACATATGTTCGTATGTCCTCATCGGTGTAAGAGCCGTTTTTTTGCATGATTATGTCCAAAACGTCAAGGGATTTGAGCGCGTCACGCACAAATATCGCGGCAAAACGCGGGTCGATTGAATCCGATTGATTTTCGGGGGGCACGGGGGGTGTCCCCCCGCATAGGCCGCCGGCCGCCCGGTCACCGGGGGCGTTGCGCCCTACAGCGGCGGCGCGAGCCGCCTCGATGACATCGCGCGGTTGCTTGTCGCGGATATATTTGTTCAGCACGGTGTTGAGCGAGCGCAGGTCAATCGGTTTTGTGATGTAATCATCGAAACCGTTACTGAGAAACACATCCGCCTGTCCCGCAACGGCGTTGGCGGTCAGGGCGATAACGGGGCTTTTATATCCCAAATCGCGGATATTCTTTGTCGTCTCAATACCGTCCATTTTCGGCATCATGTGATCCATAAAGATGATGTCATAGACGTTTCCCGCTTTAACTTTATCGATTGCGGAGAAGCCGCTGTCGGCGGAGTCTATTTTTAAGCCGTAGGGTGTCATAAGCCCTATCGCGACATAAATATTTGTTTCAACATCGTCTACAATCAAGACGCTTCCGTATGGCATATACTCGCGTTTAATCTGCACCCTCTTCATCTGCGCGCGGGTGGACGAGCGGAACTGATGAAGGTTCTCCGCCATTTCACTGCCCAATACTTCATTGTTGACTTTGCCCTGCGGCAGGCTAACGGTGAATATCGAGCCTTTACCCGGTTCGCTCTCAATATTTATCTCGCCGTTCATAAGCCGTATTAGGTTTCGCGTTATGCTCATGCCAAGTCCCGTGCCTTCGGTCGTGCGGTTAGCCTCCATGTTAAAACGTGAATATTCATCGAACAGTTTATCGACCTGCTCCGGTGTCATTCCCTGCCCGGTGTCGCTGACGCTGACGACAAGTTTTACCTCGCCGTTATCGCCCGGTATGGAGGTCACGGACAGTTTAACCGTACCTTCGCTTGTATACTTAAAGGCGTTGGAGAGTATGTTGTTAAGTATTTGTTTAACCCGCAGCTCGTCCCCCACCAATGTCACAGGCAGGTTTTCATCGACATAAATCTCAAACTCAATGGGTTTGCCGCCGATTCGCATCATATTTAACTGCGCCGTATCGCTGATAAGGCTGGCGATTTCGTATTCGGCGGGTGCAAGCTCAAATTTGCCCGCCTCGATTTTGGAGAGGTCAAGGATGTCATTGATAATACCGAGCAGTAAATCGCCGGATGTATAGATTTTATCGAACGCCTCTCTCACTTTTGAGTCGAGCGCGTCACTCTGCATCTGGATTTCCGTAATACCGAGTATGGCGTTCATCGGTGTGCGTATCTCGTGGCTCATAGTGCTGAGGAACGCGCTCTTCGCAACGTTCGCGGCTTCGGCCTCGATACGGTGACGTTCGGAATCGAGCAGGATATTTTTCGTTTCCGTAACGTCCATAATTGTTCCGGCACAGCGAATCGCGTTACCGTCATCATCGCGGATAACTTCGGCGGAGGCGTGAAAATAGACATAGTTGCCGTCCTTGTGCATCAGTCTGTATTCGTGGTCGTAGGGTGCTTTCAGGGTCTTGTCCGCCAAATGACTGCTGAAACCTGTAAGCACTCTGTCTTTGTCATCGGGGTGAACCCTGCCAATCCACGCTTGCAGCGTATTGGGGAACTCGGTCTCGTCCTTTAATCCCATCATTTGCCGTATTTCATCAGACCATATGAAAATCGTTTCGGGGCTTGTCGGGTTTTTATAGTCGATAACAGCTTCCCACAAGCCGATTTTTGTAGCTTTGACCGCCGCTTTTATCTTAGCGAGTTGAATTTCGTTATCCTCGCGCAGTTTTTCGATTATTTCAAGCCGTTCGTTGGTTATAAGATATTCTTCGTGTTCCGATTTAACGTCTTCACTTGTTTTGAATATGCAGTTTTGCGGAATATTTATACCCAACGCGATTTTACGCGCCATATCATAGCACGTCTCACTGCCGCATGAACCGCAGTCGATATGCTGTTTGTTTTCGTCCAGCTTATTGAGGAGAATATACGACCTGAAGATGTCTTCCTCCGTTAACTCCGGAATTTGTATATGAATGGGCTCATATTCCCTCAAAAAATCGGATAAATCAAATTTTTCGTCATAAAACTTGTAGAGAGAATCGAAATACTCTCTTTCGCGGTTGTCGGTCGCGTCGCGCCTGCTCTTATCCATGGCGCGTTTTATCTCGAATATGCTGACACCGTAGTTGCAGGCGGGGCCTACATTACATCCATCGTGACAGTTTAGGACATCGTAAACACGCGGCAGCAGTTCTTCGGGTGATTCGGCATATGTATTGAGCCGATTGAAAACATTATACCCTTCGGCTGTGTCGATACTGACATCCTTGCCGAGAAAGAACTCGATGTTCTCTTTCAATCCGCCCGGCATCGGGAACAGAGAGCCGATCCCGCTTTCGGGATGGTCGAACTCCGTCTCTTCCTCCGGCAGCGTAACACCATCGAGGTGTTTGAGCAGCTTTTCAAAAGTAACATTATAGTCGGCTGTTTTCGTTACGGCAAACTCGTTCCATTTTGCTATGCACGGGGAGACGGCGGCTATCCTGTCTGTCATGCCCTCGTATTTTTTCATGTACGTGCAGATACAGCCAATGGGACTGTGTACCGGAGACAGATATTCAAGCAGTTCATGTTTGTGAATGCGGCAGTAACCGACTATAACGGGGCATGGCTGCGTTATCAGCGGCGAAAATCCGGTCTTCTGCAAATATCTTATATATCCCCAGATACAGATGTCCGCGCCGACCGACACATCATAGATTTTCTTAACGCCCAGCTGTTTGAGATATGTAAAGAGCCTTTTATACTCGGAGATATTGGAGCGTATGGCGGGGGCGGCAACCAAGGAAATTTGAACGCCGTTTGATAAATCTTCAAAGAAACGCGCGGTATCGTCATTATAATACCGCGCTTTATGTTTGCAGGCAGAATAGCAGCGTCCGCAGGAAATGCACTTCTCTTGGTCAAGTCTTACCTTTATATCGCCGTTTTCGTCCATAAAGGTAATATTTGCCATTTCAATCGGGCATTCCCTCACGCATCTGTTACAGCCGGTGCATAACTCAATATTTGTGTTAATTACCGCGTTCATAGCTCTACCTCGGCGAATTTGTCTCTGATTTCAAAAAACACATTCAGTATATTGGGGTCGAACTGAGTTCCCGCGCCGTCCATGATTATCTTTGTCGCTTCATCGTGAGTAAACGGTTTTTTGTAAGGACGCTCGGACACGAGCGCGTCATAGACATCGACAACCGACATAATGCGACCCTGTATGGGTATGTCCGCGCCGACTGTGTTATTGGGATAACCCCTGCCGTCCCAGCGTTCGTGGTGAGAACCCGCGAACATTCTGGCGTTTCTGAGGAACTCGACACCCCCGGTTCGGGCGATAATTTGGTCGATGACCTTTTCGCCCTCAACGGTATGAGTTTTCATAATAGAAAATTCCTCATCGGTAAGTTTACCCGGTTTGTTAAGTATGGTGTCGGATATCGAAATCTTGCCCACATCGTGCATACGCGCCGAATCTATCATCAAATCCAAGTCAATCTGAGACAATTCATCGGCGTATACGCCTTTTTTAAGCATGGCATCAACCAGTATCCTCATATATGTTGAGGTACGCTCGATATGACCGCCCGTGTTTTCATCGCGGCTCTCTACCACATCGGCGATAACGAACACGATAGCGTTCTGGAGCTTTTGGAGCTGCGCGGTGCGTTCGCGTATGAGTTCGTCTATATTAAGGTGTGTTTTCATGCGGTTCTGGAGAACGGGAGCTGAAAACGGCTTTGTGACAAAGTCGATAACGCCCATCTCGAAGCCGCGAGCTTCGACCGCCGGGTCTGTCATGCTCGTAAGGAATATGACGGGGATATCGGAGTTGCGGCTGTCTTTCAAACGCTGTAAGGCTTGAAACCCGTCCATCTCCGGCATTTCAATGTCGAGAAGGATAAGGTCGGGTTTGATTTTTTCCAACAGCGCGAACATTTTCGCCGCAGACGGCAGGGTCATTACCCTATAATGCTCTTTGAGAGCTTCTTTCGCAACGGAAAGGTTAGTATCGTTATCATCCACCACAAATATAGTCTTTTGCATTTCGTACCCCCTATACTTCTATAATTACATTATATACTATACTTTGCAATTAAGCAAATAGTTTTAGAGATAATTATTTTGAAATTGGAAAATGAGCGGACGAACGCAGTTCGTCCCTACGGGAAACGCAGATTTGACAAAACCTTATAAAATCGGTACAATGTAAATACAAGAGGACGGTGCTGTTGAGTTGTTGAAAATCGGTGAAGTAAACCCTGAACACTTTGAAAACATTTTTACTATTACGGAAAAAGATGTTGTTATAACCGAAAAGCAGATAGCGCATATAAAAGAGCGTCATCCGCAAGATTATGAGCGTTATGCGGGATACATACCACAAATCATAAAAGAACCCGATTACATCATAGAAGCGAACAAGCCGAACAGTTCTGTATTGCTGAAGTATATTTCTGAAAACGGCGAGTATTTTCAACTGGTTTTGAGATTAAAAGCAAAAACAGACCCAAAGGATTATAGAAATTCCGTTATATCGTTTTGGAAGATAGCCGAAGAGGATAGATAAAGATTGATAAGAAATAAAAAAATCATTTACAAATCTGAATAGGTATGTTATAATATAAATACAATAAGGATAGGCGTTTGAGGTGGAGAATTTCGTACGATCCACACGCTGATGGTACTGACAGGCGCAAGCCGAGAGACGCGGGAGAAGCGTACGCCCGCCAAATGCCTATAAAACCGCTCTTAACAGGGCGGTTTTCCTTTGAAAAATCTATCCTCTACGAACAAAGTTTGCGTGGAAACGCGGGACGATTGCCATCGTCCCCTACATTACGTTACAGTCTGTCAATATACCTCATATGCGACCAGTGGGCGGGGAAGAGTGATTTGTATTGCCGCGTTGAGTAGCGGGTGTCTATCAGCAGCACCGACCCGGAATCGCTCTCACTGCGGATGACCCTGCCCGCCGCCTGCAGCACCTTGTTGAACCCCGGGAAGACATAGGCGTAATCATAGCCCGCGCCTATTGTGCGGTCGAAATATTTCCTTATTATCTCCTGTCTCAGCGACAACTTGGGCAGTCCCACGCCAACTATGACCGTGCCTATCAGGCGTTCGCCCGTTAGGTCGATGCCCTCGGAGAATATGCCGCCCAGAACGCAAAACCCGATAAGCGTTTCTTGGTTATCGGCATCGAAGCGGCGCAGGAACGCCGCGCGATTTTCCTCGTCCATGCCGCTGTCTTGAATTACCGTGTTTATGTCGGGGCAGAGTTCGGTGAACGGTTCGTAAACCTGCCTCATGTAATCATATGACGGGAAGTAAATTATATAGTTGCCGCGTTTTTTCGATATTGCGGTATGGATGGCGTTTGCCAGCGGTATATAGCTGTCCTTGCGGGCGGCATATTTTGTGGAGATGCCGCAGTGAGCAGTCAGAGCCAGTTTTGTGCTGTCATAGGGTGACGGCAGGGTCAGCAGTGCATCGTTATAATTGCCGCCCAGAATGTCGCGGTAATATGTCAAAGGGGTCAGCGTTGCGGAAAACATAACGGTCGCCTTGGCGAATTTCAGGCGTTCGGCTATAATTTCCGATGGGTCAATACAAAACAGAGTGACCTTGACATCACTTTCAAAAATTTCGGTTATGGCGCAGTACCGCTCGTTAAAACATTCGGCTATACCGAGATATGTGAGCGTTTCAAAATAGAGCGCGAGTACATCATCCTGTGCCGGGTGAACGCCTCCGCTTTCGGCTTTGAGCCACTCCCCTGCCGCAGCTGAGAAGTCAACCGCGAGTTCCGTGAGTGCGGAATCCAATGTGTCGGTCACGCGGCTGTCAGTGTCTTCGGCAATCAATTCTTTTCGGACATCGAATAAATAAGCGTTAATTTTCTTCGCGGCGCGGCGAAGCTCCTTTGCGTGTGGCGTTTTATCTTTCAATGCCTTTTGCAGGCGGTAATACAGATTTTTATGCAGCTCTGCGGAATACATCTCCCTAACGCGCCCGTCCAGATTATGCGCCTCGTCTATCAAAAATACATAGTCGCTGTCCGCGCCGATGTCTGAGAAGAAGCGGCGCAGATAAACCACCGGGTCGAATATGTGGTTGTAGTCGCAGATTATAGCGTCCGCCCACAGGGCGGCATCGAGTGAGAGTTCATAGGGGCAGACGCGGTGCAGGCGGGCTGTTTCTTCCACGGCGGCGGGTGTTATGAGGTCATTACCCTCAAGCAGTGACATCAGCGCGTTGTTGATACGGTCGAAGTGACCTTTGGCGTAAGGGCAGTAATCGGGCGTGCATATAGTCTCCTCGCAGAAGCACAGTTTTTCTTTTGCCCGGAGAGTTACGGACTTGAAGCGCAGTCCTTTTTTCAGCATCAGCGCAACGGCGTTTTCGGCTACTTCGCGCGTTACGGTTTTTGCGGTGAGGTAGAATATTTTACCCGCCTCGTTTTCACCGACCGCTTTTATTGACGGGAACAGCGTTGACAGAGTTTTTCCGATTCCTGTGGGAGCTTGGGCGTAAAGTTTACGCCCGTTTTCTATTGTGCGGTAGGCGGCAACGGCCAGTTCGCGCTGACCTTTGCGGTAGGTTTCAAACGGGAAAGTCAACGCTTTGATTGATGTATCGCGTATAACGTTCCAGTCGCGTTCGCGGCTTAACCACACGGCGTAATCGGACAGCAGCTTGTCCATGAAAACCGCAAGTTCTTCCGCCGTGTATGTCTCACGGTGGCGTTTGGTTTCGTGTGTTTCCAGTTGGTAATATGTGAGTTGGACGGTTATCTCGCTTGGAGGAGCATCTTGGGCGCGAAGCCACATATAGGCGTAGCATTTCGCTTGCCCGTAGTGCATCCCGCTCTGTTTGCAGAGGATGTCGAGCGGCAGTGTGGTTGTTTTTATTTCATCGATTGTTATGCCATCGGGTGTTGTGATTATGCCGTCGGCGCGTCCGGTCAGCTTTACGGGGATGTCCCCGGCTGTTGTGTCTAAGCTGAGTTTGACTTCGCTTTTATAGCCGCCGCCCATGGCTTTTTGCAGTTTGCGGTGGGCTTTCGCGCCCTCGAACATTGCCGATGAATCTACAAAACGGCTGTCAATATCGCCGCACCGCAGCACCTGCTCAACGATACGGCGAACCGCCAGCGTAATTCTTTCCACCAATTTATCCCTCCGCCGACTAAATATTGCGGTCCGGCGATTACCAATCGCCCACGGGCGGCATATATGCCGCCCCTACATATGGACACCGTATAGGCGGGCGGACTAAAGGCCGCCCCTGCATATGGACGCTTTTGCGTTGACGGGCGGACGAACGGCCGCCCCTACAAAAACGCGCAATATTGTCGTCTGTGGTGTTATTATAGCATAAGGGGGATGGGTTAGTCAAAATACATTGGGAATTGTTTTACGATTCCGTCTGTAAAGTAGTCTGCCATCATGGCCGCTTCCGCTTCGACTTCGTTAAAGGCTCTTATGTCCTCGGGGTATTTCTTGGCAAGGCGCATGGCGACCTCTTGGGTGGTAAGTTTTAAGTGAGAATACAGCATATCCTTCAGTTTTTCACGGTTATAATACGGGTTTATAGTGCTGAACGCTTCCGCCATCTTATCGGCGTTCGCGTACCATTCGCGGTTGAGTTTATCGGCTTTCGCCGTGTCTCCGTCTCTGAGAGCCGTTATAAGTTCCGCGCCGATTGTTAAGTGTTCAGTTAATAATTGCTCGATTTTCCGCGCGGTGTCCAAATCATAGTAAGCGGCGTAAATATCGGCTATATCGCCGGGGTTTTGCAGAAGCCTGTCCGTGGTTGCTTTTTCATCGTCCAATCTCTCCGCGATGCTGATAAGCAGTAAGCGCGTCCAATAGACGTGCTGACTCCATACATGGCGCATTTTCATTGTTAGATCCATAAGCCGCGAAGAATTTTCTTGGCTAACAGAGTGAGATACGGGGTAGTTCATATTTTCAACCTCTTTTCTGAGTTATATTATGCGCGGGTGTTAGGGTTGGTGTATTTTTAATCATATACAAACAATTCATGTGTAACCGTGCTGTTCTCACCCTGTGTGAGAGGTGAGGCAGTTGCAAAATACATTAACCTCAGCTTATAATAGAATCACAACTGAAAATGGGCTTATTATGCAACGGGAGCGGCAAGGATAGCCGCTCGGTGAATACCGCTATTTTAAGGAGGAAATATCAATGAAAAAGCGAATTGTGAGTACAATCCTTGCGCTGCTCATGTTGGCGGGGTTCTTTCCGGCGATTACCCTTCCTGCGGCGGCGGCGGATCTTGGCACGGCTGTAGCTGCCATAGAGGGAATGGCGAAAACCATTGACCTCACATCAAGCTCCGGAACGGCAGCTAACGCGAGAACCGAAGCGTTAGCTCTTGCGGCAGCGGCGGTTAGTGACGGTTCTGTTGAAATTAGTATTGGAAGCAACTATTTCGCGTGGAAAAGCGGCACGTCATACATATTGACGTGCGTATTTATTTGCGCGAACGGCGGCGAGACCGCAGAGACGGGCGAAATTACATTCGATGTTACGGCGGATGCTCCGTCCGGTTCGGTGTCGATAAGCGTTTCACCACCTACGATAACATCGGGTATTCCTCATCAGCTTACCGCCAACGTAACAATAGGCGGCGTGAGGGTTCACGACCCCGCCCCTCACTTGACGTTCTCGGTTAACGGCGGTCCGGCTAATTCGGGCATTGTAAACTTTACAAACACGGGAAACGGAGTACTTATAAGCGATGCTACCAGATATAGAGCCAATTATAATAACGGTTCTTATTCGGCGCAGACATCAAACAACGATTTTATGAGAGTTGTACCCGCTCTGGACAGGGTCGAGGTTCACTACAACAAAGTCCCTATAACACTTGCCGATAATAGTCATATGGGCGGGATGGTGGAAGCTGTGGCGTATAGCACCACATCGGTAATCCATACTTCCGACACCAACCTCAGCTATTCATGGAGCGGCGGTCGCTCCGATGCTTCTGAAATATGGCGTCTTCTGTTAGGTAGCGACAGAGGACCTGACGAAGACCCCAAACCGTTTACGCTGACGATAACGCAGAAAACCGACAACGCGGAAATCGTTAAATCTTACACTTTCCATGTCGGCGGCGAGCCTAAACAATACACCGTAACAATCGACCCCAATATATCCGGCGGCACGATTGTGCCGAATAGAACGACAGCCTATGCCGGTGAGGGGATTTGGGTGGCTGCTTACCCTAACGAGGGCTACAGAATCAGATACCTGACGCTTGACGGGGCGCAAGCCGGCCTTAACGATATAGGCGGCAGCGGCAGAAATTTCATCATGCCGGCGCGAAACGCTGTATTGGGCGCGTTTTTTGAGAAAATCCCGCTGTATGATATACAATTCGCTAACATCACGAACGGCACAATTACGGCAGACCCGCCGAAAGCTGCGGTTGGCGAGACGGTTACGCTGACGGTTACGCCCAACGACGGATACGAACTCAAGGCGGGTTCGTTAAAATGCGCCATATACCGCAATGTAAATACCGTACCTATCAATGCCGAAACTCTAACTTTCGTTATGCCGAGCTTGAACACCTATAACACACACGTTATTATTTCGGCGGTGTTTGACCCTGTCCCGCGCAGAGGTCCATCGATAAACGCGCCGACCTCAAAGGGCTGGTCGGCAGGAAAAGATGTGTCGTTTTCTGTGGATTTAGGCGGGCAGGATTTGGCGGCGAAAGGTATTACATCCGTAACCGACGCGGAGGGTACTGCATTGACCTTGGATACCGATTATACGGTTTCAAAAACGGCTCTGGTTGTTAAGAACAGTTATATAACCGCCGAGATAGGTGACGCGGATTCTCTTGTTTTAACGGTTACATTCGATGACGATGCCGGAACGATGGCGACTGCCACGATAACGCCCGCCCCGCCGTCAATCACAGGGATAACGGCGTTTAGGTGGAGTTCGGGAAGCGAACCTAAGTTTACGGTTGACTTAGGCGGCGGCAAAACGGCGGCGACCGGGATAGCTTCAATAGCGTCTAATGCCACGGACAATTTAACGGCGGATACCGACTTTACGTTTTCGGGAACAACGATTACCATCAAAAACAGCTACTTGGAAGACGTGTTTGAACAAAGTGTAAATTCGGTAAGTTTAACCGTCACCTTTAATGATACGGCTAACACAAAGGCGACCGTCACCGTGACGAAAGCGAGTTCCGGCGGGGGCGCGAACGGCACGATTGGTCTGTACGGCAGTGGCTCGAATCATATCAACTTGGCCGCCGAAACGGTCAGTATCGACTTTACCGTTGCGGCGTATAGTCTTGACGGCGGCAAAAAATGGAAGAAGGGTCCGCTGCCCACCGATAAGAAACTGGCGGGGCTGTTTAACAAAGGCTTTGAGCTTGCCGTTGCCGACAAATGGAACGATAAAGATGTAAAAGAGGGAAAAACCGTTATAGCTAAAAAAGGCGTTGCGGAGGACGCGGCGATTGTCAGCTTCCCCAAAATCGAGAAACGTCCCAAAGGCAACGAGGAAAAACTCGCAGCGTTTTACTGGAGCGTAGATACCGACACATGGGTTCTTAGCAAGAAAGGCTCAACCGAGTATACCGCACCGACCGGGAGATATGAGTGGGCGGCCTCAAGCAACGGAAAAACGCCGAGCGGTGAATGGTCGTCCATACCCGCAAAAGGCTGGGCAATCGAGCAGCCCGGTAAAAAAGTGACATATCTGTTCCGCACCGTTGCGGTTGCCAGCGGCGATACATTCATCCCATCGAGTAAGATTTTCAAGATAAAGCCGGCCGCTTTCCTTAAAGCACCGACATATAAAGCACCTGCCGTTAAGAACGGCGCGGCGGTTCTCAAACTCAAAAAGGGCGATTTATGCACGGTCAACGATAAGCAGTACGGGTCGCTTACCGCCGCTACTATACTGAACGTAGTACATACGGTGACTGACAGCACCGATCAAATACCGGGCGGATCGAAAGTTACCATATGGAAAGCCGGGACGGGCAAGAAGCCTTGCTCCCTCGAGCAGAAAGAATTGCAAATGCCTACAATCCCCGAACCGACTTCGTAATATGATAAACAGCAAACACCAAAAGCCGCTCTTTACAGGGCGGTTTTTATTTGAAAATCGCAACTCCTTACCCTTATCCAACTTACCCTAATTATCAGAATTATTTGACAAATATATGCAGTGAGGGTATAATTAAAAAAACGAATAAAGCGGGGAAAGATGTGCGTGACATTGGAAAAATTAACCTTAAGATTTTTGAAAGTGAGTTTGGTAAGTTAAGAACCGATGAGGTTGTTCTAACTAATGAACGAGAAATTCATATTAAAAACCGTCATCCGCAAGATTATGCCTATTTTGAAAAATTCGGCGTTGAAACGATACAGAATCCGGATGTTATCTTGGTCGATAAAAAACATAATTTCACAGTGTTGCTAATTAAGCATCTGCCTGAAACAAATCTGAATGTGGTTTTGCGGCTTGCGATTGAAACCGATAAAGAAGACTTAAAGAACTCAATAATGACATTTCACAGGGTTCGGGACAGTTTTTTGAGAAAGATGCTGATAAGAAATAAAATGCTTTACATACAAGAATAACTGTGATATAATTTAAGTACAATAAGGATAGGTGCTTTGAAGTAGAGATTGTGCCGCTACGCACCCTTGCGGTCAAAAGAAATGCGGGGAGGGGCACACCCGCCGAAGCACCAACAGAACGCCAGTAATGGCGTTCTTCCTTTTGTACGTTGTTAGGGTTGGTGTGACGTGTAAATTAAACAAACTAAAAAAATTTAAGCAAACTAAAAAAACACTTGACACAGTATGATATAATTCTGTATGTTGGTCTATAATTAGGAGGGTATTACTAATGAGCTTTAATGTAGAGCGCAAGGAGCATAATCTTGCCGAGTTCACCATAACGGTAGAACGCGAGGTATTTGAGGACGCGCTGAACAAGGCGTACCGCAGGAATGCCGGAAGAATAAGAGTTCCCGGATTCAGGGCGGGAAAAGCTCCGCGCAAAATAATCGAGAAAATGTACGGCAGCGGATTCTTCTACGAAGACGCGGTTGATATGTCGTTTCCGAAAGCCTATGAACAGGCCGTTGAGGAGAGCGAGCTTGAAACGGTTGAGCGTCCCGATGTGAAGATTACGGAAATAGGCGAAGACGGCTATACATTTACCGCGAACGTGCATATCAGACCCGAGGTTACGCTTGGTGAGTATAAGGGCATTTCGGCAGAGAAAAAAGCTGCCGTATGCACAGACGAGGACATACAGGCGGACATAGAGCGTCTTTTAACGCGCAACGCCCGCATTGAGACATCGGAGCATCCGTTGGAGAACGGCGACACCATTGTTATGGACTTTGAAGGTTTTGTTGACGGCGAGGCGTTCGAGGGCGGAAAAGGCGAGAACTACAACCTTGTGATTGGATCGGGGCGGTTCATACCGGGCTTTGAGGAACAGCTTATCGGTAAAAAGACAGGCGAAAGCCTTGATGTCAGCGTCACATTCCCGGAAAAGTATCACGCTGAAAACCTTGCGGGTAAGGAGGCGGTATTCAAAGTTACCGTAAACGAAACAAAAATGACGGTCAAACCCGAGTTGGATGACGAGTTCGTAAAAGATGTGTCTGAGTTCGACACGATGGACGAGTTCAAAGAAGATGTACGCAAGCGTATACTGGAAACACGGGAAAGTGAAGTTGAATCTGATTTCGAGACTGCCGTGATTGACAAACTTCTGGAGAGCTTCGAGGCTGAAATACCCGAAGTCATGATTGAGGAGAGACTTGTCTCGATTATGCAGGATTTCGGCTACCGTATGTCTATGCAGGGCATAGACGTTGAACGCTACGCGCAGTTAACGGGTATGGACATAGACACCATGAGAGAACAGCAGCGTCCCAGTGCCGAAAGGCAGGTCAAGTGTGATTTGGCATTCAGAAAAGTGGCGGAGTTGGAAGGTATTGAAATCTCCGATGACGAGATGAACGAGGAATACGCCAAGTTATCCGAGAGCTACCGTATGGATCTTGAGGAGGTACGCAGGGCTATACCCGAAAAGACAATGAAGCGCGACATGATGGTAATGAAAGGTTCAAAACTTGTGATGGATAACGCGGTGGTTGCCGCCCCGGCAAAGAAAACCAAAGCCCCGGCAAAACCGAAAGCCGAACCAAAAACTGATACGAAAACCGAAGTGAAAACTAATACCGAAGTAAAACCAAAAACAACTAGAAAAAAGAAAGAGGCGAGCAATAATGAGTCTGGTACCGATAGTAATTGAACAAACCAGCAGAGGCGAGCGTTCATATGACATTTACTCACGGCTGTTAAACGACCGTATTGTCATACTTCACGAGGATGTCAACAACATAACCGCCAACCTTGTCGTGGCGCAGTTTCTGTACCTTGAGGCCGCCGATCCCGATAAGGACATCCATTTTTATATCAACAGCCCGGGCGGCTCAATAAACGACGGTATGGCAATCTATGACACAATGCAGTATATCAAGCCGGATGTCTCGACTATCTGTATCGGCATGGCGGCGAGTATGGCATCGTTTTTGCTGGCGGCGGGAACGAAAGGAAAGCGTTTCGTATTGCCGAACGCCGAGGTTCTCATTCATCAACCGCTTATTTCGGGCGGCTTGCGCGGTCAGGCAACGGACATCAAAATACATTCCGATCATCTGACATATGTTAAAGGCAAGATGAACCGTATGCTTGCGGAAATGACAGGTCAGCCACTTGAGGTCATCGAACGCGACACCGACCGCGATAATTATCTCACTGCCGAACAGGCGGTGGAGTACGGGCTTGCCGACAAAATTATGGAGATTAAGAAGTAGGGGACGCACTGTGTGCGTCCGTGGACGCTACCCCAATAAAAATTCAAGGAGAAATTCCATGACAAAGGAACGTGTGATCCGATGTTCTTTCTGCGGCAAGACGCAGGAACTTGTTGACCGCCTCATTGCCGGTCCCGGCGCGTATATCTGCAATGAATGCGTCCATCTGTGCCTGAATATTTTAGGCGATGGTGTTGACGATTCCCCGCACCATGACGCGGCGGCGGAAGGGCTTGCCCGCCCTCTGGAAATCCACAGTATCCTCAATGAATATATCGTTGGGCAGGAGGGCGCGAAAAAAACACTGTCTGTGGGTGTCTACAACCATTACAAAAGAATCTTCCTCGGCGATGACCCCGAAGTTGAGCTTCAAAAGAGCAACATCCTCATGCTCGGACCCACAGGCTGCGGCAAAACAATGTTCGCGTCAACTCTGGCGCGTATACTTCACGTGCCGTTCGCCATAGCGGACGCGACAACGCTGACCGAAGCGGGTTATGTGGGCGAGGACGTTGAAAATATCCTGCTGCGCCTGATACAGGCGGCGGATTACAATATACAGCTTGCCGAACGCGGAATCATCTACATTGACGAGATAGACAAAATCGCCCGCAAGAGCGAGAATGTGTCCATCACGCGCGATGTCAGCGGCGAGGGTGTTCAGCAGGCACTGCTGAAAATAATCGAGGGTACGGTCGCCAACATCCCGCCAACAGGCGGACGCAAGCACCCGCATCAGGAGTTCATTCAGATTATCACAAAGAATATTCTTTTCATCTGCGGCGGCGCGTTTGACGGCATAGATAAAATTATTGAGAACCGCCTTGGAAAGTCTGTTATCGGTTTCGGCGCGGAGGTCAAGAAAAAAGACGAGCGCAACAACAATGAGCTGCTGAAACTCATACAGCCGCACGATTTGTTAAAGTACGGCATTATCCCGGAGCTTGTCGGGCGCATACCCGTTATCGCGCCGTTGGGACAGTTAAGCCGCGATGAGATGATTGCAATTCTCACAGAACCCAAGAACGCGCTGACAAAGCAATATAAATCGCTTCTGCGCTACGATGGCGTGGAGCTTGAGTTTGAGCGTTCCGCCCTTGAAGCGGTCGCGGATGTGGCTATATCGCGCGAGACAGGCGCGAGGGGACTTCGCGCCGTCCTTGAGGAGGTTATGACAGATATAATGTACGAGATACCCTCCGACCCGCACATAGAGCGCGTGAAAATCACGGACGAAACGGTTAGGGAGAGGAAAAGACCCGAGGTTGTCAGAAACCCCGAGTCACAGCGTATATCGACGGCGCGTACACATAAGCCGGCTAAAAAACGCAGCGCATCGTAAGCGGCACGCATTGCCCATGCGTCCGGTGCTTGACATAATAGATGGCACAGCGTATAATAAAATCAAGAAAGGGGTTGCGAATAATGCCAAGTAATATGGAAATGCGAGTAATGCAGAAAACTGCGCTGTTTGATTTGCTAAAGCTAAAACGAGACAACAAAAAAGCTGGAATTAATCTTGAGGGGTTGGTTGAACTTATAATTAAAACCGAAGCAACGATGGAAGCCGAAGATGTCGCTTATGTTGAGAAGAAAATAGCCGAACTCGGATAATTAGCTGTCCCTAAATGGGGCGGCTTTTTTCACCGCACAAAAAAGAAGCCACCCTTTTGGCGGGTATGTTGGGGTTGACTGCTAATATCTCCCCAAGGAGTATTTATGGACTTGTATCAACAACTGCTGATAGCCTGCCCTCTTGTATTTTTGGCGGGCTTTGTCGATGCCGTTGCGGGCGGCGGCGGACTTATATCCCTGCCCGCTTATTACATGGCGGGACTGCCCCCGCATTTAGCTCTGGGAACGAATAAAATGTCCTCAAGCATAGGAACGGTATTTTCAACAGCTACATATTTTCGCGGGGGATTTGTGTATAAGAGGATTATCCCGGTTTCAGTGGCGGGTGCGCTTATCGGTTCATGGATTGGCGCGCAATGCGCTCTTTTACTTAACGAGCAATTTCTGCGTTGGCTGATGGTCGCGCTTGTTCCGGCACTCGCAATATTTACCGTGTTCAAAAAAGGTTTGTTCACTCCGGAAGAACGCAATATGCCGCAAGTAAAAGAGCAGATAATAACAGCCGTAGCAGCACTCTCTATCGGTTGGTATGACGGATTTTTCGGACCCGGAACGGGTATGTTCCTTATTTTAGCCTTCGTTGGTATTCTTAAACTAAACCCCGTTACCGCAAGCGGCAATGCTAAGGTAATCAATTTATGCTCTAATATCGCCGCGGTCGCCGCGTTTGCGGCGGGCGGAAAAGTTTTTTACGCGCTTGCTCTGCCCTGCGCGGCGTTTTCGATTTTCGGTAATTTACTCGGAGCGAGGCTCACGATTAAAAACGGGGCAAAAATAATTAAACCCGTTATGCTTGTTGTGGTGTTTATATTACTTATAACGATTATAAAAGACTTAGTTCTAAATTAACCGCCGACTACCGCCGTCCAGCCGAATGTGTCCTCAACCTTACCCCACTGGATGCCTGTCAATGTGTCGTACAGCTTCCGCGCCATCGGACCTACATCGTCACGAACCGGAACTTCACTGCCTTTGTAGTGAAAACTGCCGACCGGAGAAATAACCGCCGCCGTGCCGGACGCGAACGCCTCCGACAAGCGTTTTTCCTTAACAGCCGTAACTACCTCGTCAATGCTGATTAGGCGTTCTTCCACGCGCTCGCCCCATGACTTCAGCAGCTCAATGACCGAACGGCGCGTTATACCGGGAAGAATCGTGCCGCTTAACGGCGGCGTTATCACTGTGCCGTCAATGATGAAGAAAGCGTTTGACGTGCCGATTTCTTCAATATACTTGCGCTCGATTGCGTCAAGCCACAGAACCTGCGCGAAGCCGTCCAGTTTGGCGTTCTCCTGCGCCCGCATAGTCGCGGCGTAATTTCCGCCGACTTTAGCTTCACCCGTGCCGCCGCGCACTGCGCGGACATCCGATTCCTCTATGAAAATGCGCGTGGGAGCTATGCCGCCCGTGTAATAAGAACCCACGGGACTGAGAATTACAATGAATTTATAAGTACGCGAAGCGCACACTCCCAAAAACGGGTCTGTAGCGATAACGAACGGGCGCAGATACAGCGAGCAATCCGGAGCTTCGGGTACCCAGTCGATGTCCGTTTTGACAAGCGTGTTAAATGCTTCCATTACCTTCTGTTCGTCCAGTTCCGGGATGTGCAGGCGCGAGCATGAGCGGTTCAAACGCCGCACATTCTCGATAGCGCGGAACAGACGCACCTTGCCGTCAACGCCTCGGTACGCTTTAAGACCCTCGAAAAGTTCCTGACCGTAGTGGAACACCATGCTTGCGGGGTCGAGTTGAAGCGGGGCGTATGGGACGACACGCGCGTCATGCCAGCCCTTTTCGGGCGAATAGTCGTATAAAAACATATGGTCGGTAAAATACTGCCCGAAACCAAGGCCGTCCGCCGGCGGTTTGGGCTTGCGGTTCTCTGTCAGTTTTATGGTTATCATTATTTTTCCCCCTGTTCTTTTCAGTGTATTATAACACGAGGGATATGGTATGGCAACTAAAAAATCTTTCCGCGCACTGCAGATGCCGCCGCCAACACGATTATTTCACCTGTTCCGTGGCGTTTCAGCATACTCACGCACTCGGTAATCGTACTACCTGTCGTTATAATATCATCTATGAGCAGAACTTTATTATATTTTTTTGCAAACAAGGCGGGTCTATAAACCCCCGAAACGTTCTTTTGCCGCTCGTCTTTACTTTTAAGGCGGCTGTTCGGCTGCGTGTGCCTTGTCTTATTCAGAAGTTTGCGCGGTTTTACGTCAATTAGTTTAGCCACCTCACGCGCAAGCTGTTCCGCTTGGTCGAACCCGCGATGTTGGCGGCGTGTACGGCTCACAGGTACCCAAGTGACAGCGTCAAATCCGTCAAATCTGTGCCGTTTCAGACACTGCGCCATTAAACGCGCGAAATAACGCACGCCTACTAAACGTCTGCCGAATTTTAACCCGTGTAGACCCCGGCGCACGTTGTCCGTATATTTCAGCGGCGCGAGACACACTGTACCGGGTATGATTCCGTCAAGGGGTTCTCTCTGCAAAGGCAGAGCGGACAGGCACTTAACACACGGCTCGATGTAGCTCTCGTCCGGCGGCAGAAGTTCCCCGCAAAATATGCACTTGGGAGGGAAAAGCGTGTTTAGGAAGCTCACGGCTTGCGCTTTTCTTGTATACCGATTTTTTCCAAGTGGATTTTCAGCACAAGATTGATGTACTGGGAGAACGAGCGGTCGTCCTCCTCCGCAAGCTGTTTTACGCGCTCGACAATATCGCTGTCAAGCGAAATACTTACTTTTTCTTTCAAAGGTCTCAAAATAGCTCACCCTGCTATATATTATCACCTAATAATATCAATTACCGAATATTAAGAAATAGTAGTAAATAGTAGGGGCGGATGGCAATCCGCCCGCATCTGCGATTATTCGTCCGCGTTTTCGTAGGGGCGGCCGTTCGTCCGCCCGTGGGGTTGCGGACGCGCAATAACGGGACGATTGCCATCGTCCCCTACGAATAAATGTTAATTGCGATTGTAGGGTGCGCCGCCCTCGGCGCACCGTTGTAAATATTACCACCGATTACAGGGAAAACGGGAACGGGAAACGGCGGTGCGCCGAGGGCGGCATCATAACGGTGCGCCGAGGGCGTCGCACCCTACTTGACATGGCATTAAAAATCCCATATAGTTAATTCGGTGATATTATCATGAACCAACACCCCACCGTAACGGTGTCGCGCCTTATACCCCATATGACCGAAAAAATGGCGGCGCGTTTCCGCGCCCTGCCGTTTCAGCCGCAAAGCGCGATTATTAAGGTCGTGCCGTATTTTACGGGAGACGCTGACGGTAATATCGCGGCGTTCGCGCGACCGCGCGATTACCACGCCGTGGTATATAAGCTCACGCAAAATTATGAGCACGAGTTATCCGCTCAATACCCAAATATGAAATTCCTCGCGCTTAAAAACGGTTGGCCGCTCCCTATCGTTGCGGCGGCAAATATGTGCGGTCTGGGATTTACAGGCCGCCACGGAATGCAGATTGTCGAGCCTTACGGCTCTTATGTTGCTCTCAGCGCGGTGTTGTGCGATACGCTCCTGCCCGAGACTTCACCGAGCGATACTTGCCGTGCCTGCGGCGCGTGTGAGAGGGCGTGTCCCACGGGTGCGATGCGTTTTGACGGGGAAAAACGTGTGCTGAACCGCGAACGCTGTATCGCGAGCATTACGCAGAACCCTGATACTGATATTAGTTTGCTGAAATTGTCCCCGTACATATGGGGATGTGACATCTGCCAGAAGGTATGCCCGCACAATCAGCAAGTAAAAACAACCGATATTCCCGAGTTTTATGAGCGAATAATACCAAATATTGACGCGACCGCACTGGACGGCGACCTATCAGACCGCCACTATGCGAGCAGATTAGATTTGATAAAACGCAATCTCGAGGTAATAAAATGAAGAAATTTACAAGTCCCCTTATTATAATAGCTTTATCCGTTGTCTCTTACGCTGCGGCATTGTTCAAACCGGAATTTTTCTCCGGTTGGTATCCCGCGCTTAACCGTGAGCTGACGCATTTAATCGGAAAAATAACGGGCATTGTGCCGTTCTCGCTGTTTGAGTTAACGGTATATGTACTTCCCATCCTCGCGCTTATCTATGTAGTGAGAAAGAGAAGGACGCTGAAAAAGACACTGTTCTTTCTGCTAAACCTCGCTGCTTGCCTGCTGCTTACCTTCGTGTGGCTGTACGGTATTGTATACCTGATGCCCGCGCCGGGCGAACGCGCGGGCTTTGCGGGTTACAATCCAACCGCAGACGAGCTGTATAAAACGGCGAAACACTACCGCGAAATCCTGAACAGTGCTGATGTCACACGCGGTGAAAACGGGCGCACGGAACGGCAGCCGCTCAAAAACTACAACGTTGCTGTGATTAACGGCTATAACCGTTTGTCGGAAAAATTTGACTTTATAAAAGCCAATCCCGCGCCCGCAAAAGGATTGGCGTTAAGTATTGTGCAGTCATATATGGGCATATCGGGCATCTATATCCCGTGGTTCGCCGAAGCGAACGTGAACACCGACACACCGCCGCAAAACCTGCCTGCTACTGTTGCCCACGAGCTGGCGCACCGTCAGGGCGCGGCGCGTGAAGACGAGGCCAATTTTTGGGGTATAATGGCGTGTATGAACTCCGGCGACCCCAATGTTGAATATTCCGGCGCGTTTTTGGCGTACACATATCTGTCAAACGCTTTGATGGACGCTGATTTTGTCGCGTGGGTCGAACTGTGGGAGGGGTTGAGCGATAACGTCAGAGAGGACTTGTTCGGCGTTCGTGAGCATTACGAGCAGTACGAAGGCCCGATTAACGACTTGAGCGAGGCGATAAACGACAGCTATCTGAAAGCTATGCAGCAGGAGGAAGGCGTTAAGAGCTACGGCAGGGTCGTTGACCTGCTCGTTGCGGAATATATGGGGTAAGGGCTGCCTGTACTGCGGATTTGACGGAATCTCAACTCTCTTTTACGAAATAAGGTAAGTGTTAATTTGTATATGAGATACCCAATGACTACACCTAGTGTGTTTAGAATTAAGTCATCCAGTTCCGCCACACCCTTGCGGAAAACATATTGTAATGTTTCAATGCTAAGTGAAAATAAAAAGCCCGTGATTATTACCGCTGAAAACCGTTCCTTTTTTAGTAACACTGGTAAAAAGAATCCAAAAGGAACAAACCAACCGATATTTCCCAAGAACAGCCTTAAAAAGACACCCGTCCCAACATTTCTGTATACATTTATCAAATCAATGAAGATGGTCGCGTTGAGTTGTCTCTTGTCATAAAGAAACCCAAATCTGAATACTGTCAGCTTCAAAACAATGGATATGTATGTCATAAAAATTATAAGGCAAATTAACTTTTTCTTTTCTAATAATCGTTTCATGTTCCATGCTCCTCTTTATCTCATATGTTCAGTGCCTGATAGTATATCTTATATTGTTGATATAAAGCACATTGTCCGATTCCCATCGCAATTCCATATTCTCGAACGCACCCCATCTGCCCCAATAAATCTCTTTTCTGAATTTTCCAACAAGAAAATTCATGACACGGTTTTGACGAGTAACGCTTACATAAGTGGCTCCGCCCAACGCACCCTGATCGTGACTTACTATTTCGGCTAAATACACGGAATTGGGTGACATTACAGACATTTCCACTTGAATAAAGCCGAAATTTCCAAAAAAAATCATTATGAACAGCATTAAAAATATAAATACTAACATCAAAGTGTACAAGAGAAGCAATACTGCCTTAACAACCCTCCCGCGCATGAAAGCACCGAATAGTATCAAGCCGCATATCAAAACAATACAGGCATTCAAAATGAAAAGATAGTTGTTTATTCCATATGTATCTGTTCCAACATATTTTGAATTAGTATAAAATACTGCGATTAGCGGTAAGAGAGCAGAAAAAACACCGGAGGTTTTTGTCCTTTCATTTCTATGTTTAATACTGTTGACTGTAAGTAAAATTATAATTGCGGCGGCAATGGTATATAGCATAGGTCCGCTTGCCGGAACAAATGTGTAGCCGAGCAAGTAAAATGAAAAATAAATGACCCCAAACGTCAACAGGTATATTGCCAACACGATAGGCGAATGTGTAAGGCGTTTTATGATTTTCAAAGTTTCCACCCTCATCACTCCTCCCTGTATTCCAAAATGTCTCCCGGTTGGCACTCCAATTCTTTGCAAAGTTGGTTTAGCGTTGAAAAACGAATGGCCTTTCCCTTGCCGTTTTTAAGGATTGAAAGATTTGCCTGTGTAAGTCCGATGCACTCGGCTAATGCAGCCAGACCAATTTTTCTTTTAGCCATCATAACATCAAGATTGACTATAATCATATCTCCGCCCCCTTATATGGTTAGGTCGTTTTCTTCACGAAACGCCACGGCTTGGCTAAAGAGACTTGCCAGCGTGAAAGCAAATAAGCAGGCAAGAATGAAGATTACCGTGCCCACCACAGTCAGAAAAGTATTGTATACAAAGCATTTGCCGCCAAACGCCGCCGCCAGAACCGCCAAGATAATACCAACGCGCTTGAGTGCCCTCACATTGCGTAAGACAAAAGGATTGGCGGGGATTGATCGCAGCATTAAGATTAACTCTAACGCAATCCAAGCACCGCCCGCGCCGACAAACATCAAAAATGGCATAATAAACGCGCGGTAGTCTGTGTGCAGAGAATAGGCATCATACAGGATACGGAAATATGTATCCATCATAAAGGGCAGTGTTATCGTCAGTAAAACAGCCAACACAAAGACCCCATACAAAGTACAGCGGAGAATACGGCTCGCTAACGGTTCTCTCATAAAAATAGCCTCCTATGTGTTATTGCTTTTAAGCATACCACACAGAAGACTGTATGTCAATATATTTTTATTTTTTTTCAATAATTTTTTTGTGTTATTCGTAATATATAGGAAGTTACGCATAAGACTAAGCATGGCGCGGTTTGTCTTCACCGCTCTCCCACAACCAATACGAAAAAAACGGACGACCGAGGCGGCAATGTCATTAAGTTAAGCAATTTTAATATTTTTGTGCGGTCAGGCATGGAAGCCCTACCCTACGGGAAACGCGGATTTGTAGGGTGCGGCTTCCATAATACACGAGATTATATTGACTTTGTATGCGCTTTGTGATACACTTGCGATAAAGGAGTTGAGGTAAATGAAAACCACAAATTACAATATCCGCCTAGACCCTGTCGTCAAAATGAAAGCGGAAGACACTTTCTCCGTGTTTGGTTTGAATCTAAGTGAAGCTATCAATGTCTTTTTGCATAAAGCTATAATTGAACGCGGTTTTCCCTTTGATGTGCGAAATCCTATTCCAAATGTCAGTTTGTTGCAGGCTATGGATGAAGCGGAACGAATTATCGCAGAATATAACCAAGGAACGCGAAAGCCAAAACCTCTCGCTAATGCTCGGGAATTGTTTGCAGCTATGGATGCGGAAGATGAAGCGGAGAGGGATAATGAGTAAATACAATCCTGAATACACAACCCGTTTTAGACGTAATCGCCGCTTACTGATTAAGCGTGGATATGATATGTTAAAATTGGAAGTTACTATTGATTTATTACTAAAAGGCGATCCCATGCCGCCGGAGTATCGCGACCACACACTTAAAGGTAATTATGTCGGCTATCGTGAATGTCATGTGGGCGGTGAGGGTGATTGGTTGTTAGTTTACAAAATACATGAGGACAAACTTATTTTGGTGCTGACTGAAACGGGAACTCATGCTGATTTATTTGAATAACGCCCACAACCAACACGAAAAAACGGACGACCACAGGTCGTCCCTACCTAAACCAATTCCGCAATTTCTCAAATATCTCAACAAACTTGAACTTGAACACAACGCCGTCACCATCGGTTATCAGCGCGATTTCGCTGTCACTCAATCCCGCTTCCTTTGCGGTTGAGTAAAAATCACCGTCTCCGCACAGCGGCGGGAATACCACGCACCACCAGTTCTGTCCACTTCCCTCGCCGATTGTGACCCTCAACGCGCGGTACGCCCCGGCGGGTAACGTAAAACTGTCATATTCACGCGCCGGGAAAACTTCCTCTCTAAGCTCCGCGTTAACGGCATAGTCATAGCCCAGAGCGAGTGTTTCAAGCCGCGCCTGTTCCGTTATAATCGGTAAGTTGGCGGTGATGATTCTCTCCGCCTCCTCCGCATCCGTTACGCCGCTGAGAAGCGGCGCGGCATACTCCAAAACCTTGTCGCGCACAGCAAGTTTCAGCTGTTGGTCGTCCGTTTCATCGGAGTTTGCAACGACATGAAGCCTTAACAGCTTGCCGCTCAGTTCTCTCTGCGATTTCTGCGCCCACGCTCCCGCCATAACGGCGAAAACAAGTCCAATTATTAACGAAATTTCAATTTTTTTAAGTAATCTGCCCATATTCATACTCTCCTTGTGTATGAATTATGGGCAGATTATTATTTAATTATACAGTTAATTGAACAAAACTTGATTGACAATATTTTCAAGATATTCTTGTTTGCCGCTGATGTTTGTCGTTACCTCGCCTTTTTTCAGCGCGTAGTCCGAGAGTTCTTTAAGTCCAAGTTTGCCATCTGTGATATCTTTGCCGATTCCGGAACTCCAGCTTGAATAACGCTCTTTGACAAAGCCGTCAACGCGCCCGTCCTCAATGATTTTCGCCGCTTTTATAAGCCCGAGCGCGAAAGCGTCCATTCCCGCGATATACGATAAAAACAAATCATCGTGCGTGAACGAGCCGCGCCGCCCTTTCGCGTCAAAGTTCAGCCCTCCGGTCTTAAAGCCTCCGGCACGCAGGACTTCGAGCATACAGTAAGTTGTGCTGTAAACATCGGTCGGGAACTGATCCGTATCCCATCCCAACAGCATATCGCCTTGGTTCGCGTCAATCGAACCGAGCATATCGTTTATAGCCGACACGCGCAGCTCATGCTCGAATGTATGCCCGGCAAGCGTTGCGTGGTTCGCTTCGATATTCATCTTGAAATCTTTGTCGAGTCCGTATTTGTTAAGGAATCCAATCGCGGTCGCCGCGTCAAAATCATACTGGTGCTTGCTCGGCTCTTTCGGCTTGGGTTCGATAAAGAAGTCGCCCTTGAAGCCGATTGAACGCGCGTAATCGACCGCCATATGCAGGAAACGCGCAAGGTTATCAAGTTCAAGCCCCATGTCGGTGTTGAGGAGCGTCTCATAACCCTCACGTCCGCCCCAGAACACGATGCCGTTCGCACCCAGCTTCACCGAAACATCAATGTTCTGCTTGACCTGTGCCGCCGCGTAGGCGAACACATCGGCGTTGGGAGCAGTACCCGCGCCGAACATATAACGCTTGTTGCTGAACAGATTTGACGTTCCCCACAGGCATTTCAGTCCCATTTCGTTCTGCTTTTTGAGCATATAATCGGTGATTTCCACAAGTGCGGCGTTGCTCTCAGCCAACGTGTCGCGCTCGTCAATGAGATCATAGTCGTGGAAGCAGTAGTAAGTAACGCCCAGTTTTTGCATAAGCTCAAAACCCGCGTCAACACGCGCCTTGGACTTTTCAAAGCCCGTCTTGCCGAACGATTTGTCAATCGTACCCGAACCGAACATATCCTTGCCCTCGCCCGTCATGGTGTGCCACCAAGACATGGCAAAACGCAGATGCTCTTTCATCGTTTTGCCGAGAATTTTCTCATCGGCGTTATAGTAGCGGAACGCCAGAGGATTTTTGCTCGCGCCGCCCTCAAATTTAATTGCCGGGATATTGGGGAAATAGCTCATAATACAGCACTCCTTATTTTTTCCTGAATTATATCATAAGTTTACGGTTGTTTCAATGCTTTTTTATTGTTAAAATCATAGTCGCTTGTCACACTGTATTATATGGTGTATAATCTCACTATGAACTTTATTGAACTGTTTTTGCTCGCCGTTGGATTATCAATGGATGCCTTTGCCATATCGGTATGCGCCGGGTTGGGCATGAGCAAGGTCACTTTTAGAAATTCACTGATTGTCGGCTTATATTTCGGGTTTTTTCAAGCCGCCATGCCTCTTATAGGTTGCTTTGCGGCATCTCTCTTTGCCGACAAAATTACCTCATACGGTCATTGGATTGCTTTCGCGCTGCTCGGCTTTCTCGGCGGCAGGATGATTTACGGCAGTTTTATCAAGGAAAGCCCCAACACTAAAGGGATTTCATTAAAGCCATCGCATATGCTCCCGCTTGCCATCGCTACAAGCGTTGACGCTTTGGCTGTGGGGGTCTCGTTCGCTTCTCTTCAAATCAGCATTGTCCCCGCCGCCTCGTTCATAGGCGTTACAACACTGCTGCTGTCAATGCTTGGGGTAAAAGCCGGTAATGTGTTTGGCTTGAGGTTCAAATCAAAGGCGGAACTCGTTGGCGGTGTTATACTCGTTTTAATTGGGTTTAAAGTGTTGTTTGATCATCTCTATTTTGTATAATCGAATGTATCCTGTTTGAACCATGATACCGAAACGCTGCTGTTACCCGTTTCATCCTCGGCGTTGACTTGCGTTTCTTCCCGTGGCAGGAGCGTATCGCCGACAAAAATTACCGTATTCTCCGGGTCGGGGACATAAAACGTCAGCCCGCGAAGCTCGTTAGGGAAGGGTTTTCTGAACCCGGTTACAGGGTCATCGATTCCCGTTACGCGGACAGCGTTCATGCCGTTTACCGAAACGTATTGGAAGACGGCATATTTTTGCGCCACGGCATAGGCGAGCAGTCTTGAAGCACGCGCCACCAAGATAGTCTCATCCTGATGAAACCGCGCGGCAAGCATCCTCAGCGCGGCGAGGTCTTCTTCGCCCGGCTGAAACTCGTCCTGATAGAGCGTCATGTGCTGCGCTATAATCGAGTACTGCCCTTTACGCTCCAGTTCATCAAGCCGTTTTTCCGTTATTTGGTCGCGCAGGCGGTTCGGCCGCCATGTCCAGTCTATCGAGCCGTCCGGCGCGGGATTGTGGGTATAGCGTTGAAAGCTCCAAACCACTCTGCCGTCACGGAGTTCACGCGGCGACAGGGGAAAATCAAAACCAAAATTCGCGTTATGCCGCGAATACCACGCGAAGCGCACCGAACCGCTCAGAGTAACATCGGTATGATAATACTGAGAATCCGGGTCATCGCCGCGCTGATAGCTCGATGCGTTTTTAGGGTTATACGCGCCGAAGTTCTGCACATTGGCGGCGTTGCCGTGGTCAATCCACACCGTGGGATGTATGCCCGCCGCGCTAAGTGTCTTCCAAGCCGTCAAACCCAGCTCACGGGTAAAACGTGTCCGCCCGTTGTTCGAGAAATCACCGAATGTATGGATGCTGTCTATCCAACCGCATTCCCAATACTTCTTAATAAACTCCGCATTTTTTACTATTTCGGGATTTGTTCCCTCAAACCAACTGAGCAAATTCTTTGAATCGTCAAGATTCGAGCCATTGTACACAAAAAAAGAATTTGCTATATCCAACCCCAAGCCTTTGCCGTAGGGCGTGTCCTCAAAAGTATTCAAATAGCGGTGCATACTTGTGAATGTTTCTTCACTCGCCCCATCGCAATCCGATGTCACGCAAGCCATCGCTTTATACGGATACGGAAACTTTCGCAACAGCCCGCTCTCCGGCGTAAGCGTTTCCGCTTCATCCAACGCGGACAGCAGACCGATTATAACGCTCACATCCCAGCCGTTAACGGTCAGCGGCGGAATCGACTCACCCTCAACATCGCTCTCAACATCGGCATTTCCCTCCAAGCTCTCAGCTTGAGAGGTTAGAGGGAGCTGTAAAGGCTTAACACTTTCCTCATGTGTTTGCTCTAACGCCATACCGCATGAGGCAAGAAGGAAAAGCAAAGCGAGCAAACAAGGCCTGATTAGTAATTTTCTCATTATTCCTCCAACGAATAAATACCGCGCGTATTCGGGCGGTCAATGACCGCCCCTACAACATAACCCAATGCTGCATTTTATCATACAACACAGGTAATATTTTCGGAAATCGCATTTTATCGGGAATTGTATCGAACAGTTTTACTTCCGCCATTTCATAGTCCGGTATTTTGCCGAGTTCATGTATTTGCGCGAAGAACACCTGCCCGTTTGAGATTTCCGTTGCTATTCTTACAGAATAATCGAACGCGGGTTCAATGTCAAACTTAACCGCGCCCGTCTCCTCAAAAAGCTCGCGTTTCGCGGCTTCGAGTGTTGTTTCACTCTGCTCAATGTGTCCGCCGGGTGTCTCAAAGCAATCACGCTCTTTCGCGCGGCAGTACAGCCATTTGTCCTTATATCTGGCGAAAATAACAACAAAGCGGTACGCTTTCAAAGTACCTAAAGCGGATACGCCGACGATGCAATTATTGTAGTCTTTCTGTTTTATGGGATTGAATAAATCTATCTTTTCCATCCCGGCACAATCATTGCCATTGAAATTCATCCGCACAACCCACGGTTGAATATAGACCATTGACATTAAATTATCAAAGCCATATGTCTTATCGTAGTAATTTATAATAGTTGATAATGCCATTCCATGTGTTCCGATAACGATATTTTTATCTTTATAACGTTTCAAAACTTCGTTTAACGCGGCAATATTTCTCTGTTGGATTTCAGCAAGACATTCGCCGTCAGATAATTTATACGAAAAGTCATCCCATAGCTTTATTACGTGGGCTTTCCAATCATCTATCCATACACTGCTTATTTTATGTTCACGAAAATCTTCAATCAGCTCAATTTCCAAACTGTTTTTCTCCGCGAAATCCGCAACTGTATCAACAGCGCGTTTGTATGGACTGGAAAGCACAACGTCAATATTTTTATCTTGTAAAAAAGCCGTCACCAATGCCCGGTCGTTCATACCCTTTTCTGTTAGGGGTCTAACCCTGTTGTCATGAACAGAAATATCCGATTCTGCGTGACGTATGAAATAAACTGTTGTCATAACGCATTCTCCTCCAACCATTTTGCCAAACCGTCATTTTCGTTTGTATCGCATATGTACCCGGCGGCCGTTTTCACCTCGTCCAACGCATTGCCCATAGCCACGCCCGCCCCGGCGTATTCCAACATATCAATATCGTTCATATCATCGCCGAACACGGCGATTTCTTCTTGTTCGATTCCCCAATGTTTCGCAAGCGTGGCAACGGCTTTTGACTTGGTTGCGTCTCTGTGCATAACCATCGCAAGGTTATCGCGAGTGACAGTCAAATACATATTGTCACTGAGATTCTGCCTCATAAACTCTATATCATCCGGAGAACCGTTTTCCATGCAGATTTTATCAGAATCTATCTCGTGTTTTGAAAAATCAACGATTTCAAAACCTTTTATATGTGGCCAAATTGCGGATATATCAAAATTAGTATAGTGCATATCTATATCCTGCGATGTCATCTTCAAGCCACGCTTGTCGCAAGCCATCAGTAAAGGGCGAGCTTCCTGATACGACATATTACGCCTGTATACGACATTGTCCGCTATAATGACCGCGCCGTTATTCGTAATTCTGCCATCGAACAATTCAACAGGCACGAGTTTTTCGGGATGACCGCGAGCGGTCGCGAGTGCTGTCTTTATGCCCTTTGCCCGGCATTGCTTCAAAACGTTTCTTGTAAACTCTGTCACGGATTTGTCATCTTTCAATAATGTGCCGTCCAAGTCGGTAACAATCATTTTTATTTTCATTGATTTACCCTCCTTTATCGGGAATAGCCGTATCGGCTTAAAAAATCAATCGGCGTAATAGCAGACACAGGTGAATTGACAAAATCCTTGAGATTTCGTGTAATTATAACATTCATATTGGCGCGTTTCGCGCGGAAGGCAAGGAGCGCGTCCTCATAATCGGACATATCGCTCTCAATCGCGTTCTTAGCGTCATTAGCGTTTACATCAAGCAATATCATGTTACCCGCAAGGGTTTTTAGAATTTCTTTTACACTCTCTGCGCTTATTCCCTCACGGCGTAAAATGTAGTATATATCAGTGGTTTGGCTGACGAGGATACTTCCCGTCAGCTTCGCGCCGCATAAGCGGAGAACCGCCGCGCTTGCTTCCAAATGCGGTTCTCGTTTTGCGAACACGTCAATTAACACATTTGTATCAATCAATGCTTTCATATTTTCCCGTCAGCCTTTCCGCTTTTATTTGCTTTTCATTGATTGACGCATTCGGTATAACACCTATCAAATCGTCCACCCAACTGTGATTCGGTTTTGGCGGCGACAGAACGGCTATGTCTATTCCGTTTTTCGTGATATGGATTTCCTCACGGTTTACAAGATTGAGGTATTTGCCAAAATTCGTCTTAAACTCCGTAGCTGTTATTTGCATCACGGCTATCAACTCCTTTTCCTATATTATATCCGGAACGAACTAAATTGTCAACAATAAATTCGCGCGATTGTGCGGCATATGCTGTCACAATCGCGCGAAAGGTCGGAATAACCGTGTTTGCGGGCGGACGAACGGAAGGGCGGACGGATTGCCATCCGCCCCTGCTAACTGCTTGCGCTTTTATAATGCTTCAGTCCGAACTTCCAGAACCAAAACGTAAACACCGTGAACACTAACACAACAGCAAGCGAGTGTATAAGCCCGGATTTTGTCATCGCGCCGGACAGAAGCTGTGTCGGCACGGTCGCCATAATACCGTATGGCAAGGCAAAGTAGAAAAGAATCCTAAAAAAGCCCTTATAGATAACACCGGGTATTTTGAAGTTAAGCATCAGCATATCGCCCTCCAGCCAGTCAATCGAAGTGGCGGAAATGACGAAAAATGGAATTGTCCGCAGGATAACCTCCATATCGTACCAGAGCAGCGTCATCAGCAGTACCATCCCGGTGTAACCCAACATCAGCGGTACGGTGATGACAATCCCCTCGATTGAAACGCCCCAAGCTATAATCGCTCCCGACAGAAACAACAGCGGTATCGAACCCAAGTTCACGCTCTCAAATGTCAGGCGCAGCAGCGCGTTACCCGGTTTTGTGAGATAGGTGTCAAGCCTTCCATCGCGTATTTTCCACGGTATCTCTACAACACCGAAAAAATAGATAATCATGTTCAGCCCGTTTATCATCGAGAACGTGCCGATAAAGATTAACATTTGCCCCCTACTCCAACCGCCTATGCTGTCCACTTGCCCGTAAATAACGGCAAATGTCAGGAGTTGAATAAGAAACAGCATACCATCGGCAAAAAACACGCCGAAGAAACTAAAACGGAACGCCATTGTACGCACAATCTTCATTTTGATTAACAACCAAATGAATCTGAGACTCCGTGTCATATGCCCACCCCCTCGTATTTAATTCTCATTTTCCTGTATGTCAGCTGACTGACTAAGAACATCCCCAACGTCCAGATACACAGTATCGCCAACCCGTACAGTCCCTCAGAAGCGTCAATCATTCCCGTCAGCAGCATTGTCGGCGTGTAGATGATGTGTGTAAACGGAAACCAACGCAGTATATGGACAAAGACCTCCGGCAGCAGTGACAGCGGCACAAGCTCGCCCTTGAAGAACGATACGACCGATGGCAGCAGGTGCATTGCGAAAGTCATGTCTTGAAACTTAAACGCCCATATGCCAACGAAAAATGAGTAGCTGTTCATGAACACCGTACCCAGAAGGAACATTACGACCGCCAAAAGTATCCGCGTGATGTCGCCGGTTAAAGTGAGATTTATTCTGAACAACAGCATACTGACCGCCGTTGCCATAACGGCAAACACGCCGTAATACGCGCTCGCTCCAATCGTCTGCGATAAAAAGTGGAGCTGCGTGTTAGACGGGATTACCATAAATTTTGTAAACGACCCGTCTCTTATTTTGTTTGAAATTTCACCCAAAGTACCGTGTGAACGCTCCATGGTTGACAGAAAGGCGTTAATCACATAATAGGACAGCATTGCCTGAAAGGTAAAGCCGCCTATCTCGCTGTGGTCGGCAAATATCGCGCCCCAGAGTATCCACGCGAAAACCACGCGCCATATCGTCCCAACAGCGGTCAGTATCACGTCAAAACGGTAAATAATCTGCGCCTTGAAAAGTGTTTGGGCAACGGCGGCATATTTTCTCATTCGCCGCCTCCGTCTTTCGCGGCGTAGATGCGCTCTACAACCAAGCCGATGTCCTCGCCCTCAAATTGCTCATATTTCTTGAACAATTCTTCAGTACCGCCGTCATAAATCTTCTTTCCCCCGTTAATAACAACGCTTCTGGAACACAGCTTCTTAACATCCTCCATATAATGCGATGTAAGTATAATAGTAGTTCCGTTCTTCTCGTTGACCTCGCGCAGGAACTCGCGCATCTGCCTCTGTGCCGCCGCGTCAAGCCCTATGGTCGGCTCGTCAAGGAACAGTACGCCGGGGTTGTGCAGCAGTGCCGCTATAAGCTCCATTTTCATGCGCTCGCCTAAACTCAGTGTGCGTACCTGTACATTAAGAAACTCCGAAACATCGAACAAGCTCACAAAATAATCCACGTTTCTTTTATAAACATCATCAGGGATGGCGTAAAGCTCCTTGAACAATCTAAAGGTATCGCTTGGAGTCAGCTCGAAAAAGAGCTGACTTTTCTGTCCCATAACGACCGCGTACTGCATTTTGAATTTGTTCTCGAGCTTGTTCGGGTAATGACCCAGCACGGAAACCCCGCCCGATGTGGGCGCGATGATACCCGTAAGCATTTTTACGAGCGTTGTTTTGCCCGCCCCGTTCGGGCCGATAAGCCCCACGAGTTCGCCCGCCTCAACTGTAAGGTCAAAACTGTTTACAGCCACTTTTTCCGAATATTTGCGCTTGAACAGCGACTTGACGCTGCCCATTAAGCCGGGTTCTTTCTCAAACCGGCGATAGATTTTTGTTAAATTTTGTGTTTGTATAATGTTCATGGTTTTCTCCTATCCTTTTTTTGATGTCTGCTCCAAACAGAAATTGACTTTCCCCAAGCGTTTTTCGCGCGTATTGCCGCCGCCTTGTCATCGGCATACAGGGCTTCGCGTTTAAGTTTCAGATAACTCTCCCAGCGTTCGCGCGGCAACTCGCCGCTCTCTATAGCTTCCAGTATCACGCACCCCGGCTCGGACTGATGACCGCAGTTTGAAAAACGGCAGCCGCCCAAGAGTTCCTCCACATCGGCGAAAACGCCTCCGATACCCTCAGCCGCGTCCCACATACCCAGTTCGCGCATACCGGGCGTGTCGATAATACTCGCCCCGTTCGGCAGCGTTATAAGCTGGCGGCGGGTGGTGGTGTGCCGCCCCTTGCCGTCATCCTCGCGGATGGCTTTAACCTCCATAACATCCTCACCCATGAGGGCGTTTAGCAGACTGGATTTCCCGATACCCGAAGAGCCGAGAAACACGACTGTTTTCCCCGGCGTGAGATATTTTTGTAATTCAGCTATGCCGTAACCCGTCACCGCGCTGACGGCGTGAATCTCAACGCCTGCCGCCGCATTTTCCGTCTCACGGACAGCCGATGGAATGTCGTCCGCCAAGTCCGCCTTTGTAAGCACGATTACAGGTGTCGCTCCGCTCTGCCACGCAAGCGTCAGGTATCTTTCGATACGGCGCGGGCTAAAATCCTGATTAAGCGATGCCATGATGAACACATAGTCGAAATTCGCGGCGACAGCCTGCTCACGCGGGCGCGTCTTGTCCGGGTCTTGCCGCGAAAAAAGGCTTTTGCGCGGGCGTGTGCGAATAATCACGCTGTCCCCGATGGGGTTATACTGCACCGTGACGAAGTCCCCGGTCGTGGGGTAAAGCTCCGTGCCGTTGTTGAAATAAACGGCTGTTTTCAATTTTCCGTATATCTGCTCGCCTCCGCAGAGGAGCTCATAACGCTCTTTATGAACCGCCGTGACGAGCGCGGTTTTTTCATTCAATTCTGTTTCCTCCAATTTTCCCGGGCGGATTACCATCCGCCCCTACGTAATTTTTTACGCAACTAAAAAGGACACGACCTTGGTCGTATCCCGCAAAAAGCAGTATTCACGAAAGGTTGCTTCACGTGAGCGTACTCAATCAACGGCACGATGTGCCGACCCTCTTTTACAGACGGTTAAAGATGTTGTAAGCCCGGTATTATGTTGTTAAGTCTCAATCACCATTACTATCCCAACCACACAAAAACAACTCCTTTCAATAATAGACTGTATTTATTAAACCGTTTATAGTATAATATGCGTTATGAAGATTGTCAAGATATTTTTATTTGTATTTTTCGTTGGTTTGCTGACGGGCTGCGCCAATACAAATAACAACGTAGGGCGCGACGCCCTCGGCGCGCCGTCTTTCGATACGCCCACGCCGTCCGTTACCCCCGCGCCGTCCGTTGATCCGCCCGCTATATCAAATCAACGGGACGATTACCATCGTCCCCTACACGGGGACACGGACATCCCCGCCGCGCCGTCCGTTACCCCCGCCGTTCCGCCGTCCCCAACCCCGGGCGGGCATGGAAACCCGCCCCTACAACAGGATATTTCCGCCGTTTTCAATTACAATGACCTCATCGACCTCGCCGACCTGAATGCCGGATTTATTTTCGATATCAAATATGCAACGGATGATAATTTCCTCGGCATACCCCTGTACGAAACGCCGCTGTGCCTTGCTCACACAGACCTCGCGGAGATTCTGCTCAAAGCCCAAGAAAAAGCCGCCGAATATAATCTGCGGCTGGTTATATATGACGTTTACCGCCCCATGTCCGCGCAAAAGACGATGTATGAGCTTACACCGCCGGACAAACGCGCCTATGTGGCAAAGCCGGGAGCGTCCGCGAATCATCCTAAAGGCGTTGCCGTTGACTGCGCCTTAGCGGACGCTGACGGCAATCTTCTGCCCATGCCGTCCGCTTTCGATGAATTTACAAAGAGAGCGTCCGTGACTTACAGCGGCGGCACGGCTGAAGAAACGGCAAACCGGGATTTGCTGATAAATATTATGACGGAAGCGGGTCTCAAAGTCGCAGCGGGCGAATGGTGGCACTATTCCGTTGTTAACTCCAAGGATTATAGCGGCTTGGATATATCGTTCGATGAGTTTACGGAGATCCGATATACTCAAAGTATTCCGTAACCGTATCCGCGTAAACTTTTGCGAGCTTGTCCAAAAACAAGTCGTCTAATAACTTCTCGCGGTCACCTTTGTTGGTGTGGAAGCCGTTTTCCACCAACAAGCCGGGAAGATTATGCTCGCGGATTATCAAAAAATTATTCTGGTTTACCTTGTTCTTTTTTATTCCAAGCGAGCTTATGCCGCTCAATAACCGCTCGCCGAAGTAACAACTGCGCTGATAGTTGGTGTAACCGTAATAGCTCGGCATAACAGTAACATACACATCAACGCCGTTTGCGGCGGTGTTTATCGGTCGCGGTGTCGCGTTCGAGTGCAGTGAGATTACTAAAAAGCGGTTATAAATCTCAGGGTCGTTCTCAAGGTCGAATATTTTCTTCCAGTCGGGGTGGATTTTACGGCTTGCTGAATACGGGGAATTGAGATAAATCGGCGCGTTTTTTCTCGAATTGTCAATAATACTCTGAGTAATTCCAATCAATCTGTCCAGTTCCCGCAGCTCCGCGTTGTCTCTGCCCAACCTTACCGAGGACAGCTTTTTAGAATCCTTTAACGCTTCCAACGCCCACTTGTTAATCAGCGCGGCGCGGACATTAAGCGAAACATCGGCTTGCGTGGGTCTTGTCATATGTACGGTCGCGCCTCTTGCTTCGAGCAGGGGTTTTATTTTTTGCGCCAGCTTGAACATCGCAAGCTGCTCATCGTACCCGGCATATGTATTGGTGTTGCCCGCCCCGTGTCCCGCATCGAGGATTATCACCCTTCCGAGTAAACTATTATCCGATGCCGCCGCGAGCGGCGGCATACACGCCGCCATGACGACTAAGGCAGTAAGAGCAGCAATCACCCGCCGAAACACAAAGCCCCACCTCTAATCAATAATATCGAAAACGCTCGTATATTACCGATTATAGCAGGGTTTTGTCGTTTATTCAAAGCACAAAATATGGGAGAAATGGATTATTTCACCTCAACAAAAGTATACTCCTGACTGCCCAATCCTAACCTCTCAAGCTCGTCTAACTGCAGATACGGATTCTTACCGTGCAGACGCTCGAACAAATGTCCCGTTCCGCCTGACAAATCCCCGCCGCCCGGCACACCGTTAGTCAGCAAGTTCTCAATTTTAATCGCATCGATTGAGGCGCGTTCAATCGCGACCATATCCGTTGAGGCCATAACGCCTATATCCGGCACGAGCGATGGCGTGGATATGCCCCAACAGTCACAGACAGCGGTGATATTCATAAGAAAGTTTATGTAAAAGACGTGACCCGGCTCGAAGCTCTCCAACACTTTCTGAGTGCATAACGCCATGCCCTTTTGAAAATCCTTATATCCGTCCGCGTAGTTCTTGTCGTCAATGAATATCGAGCCGTTCGGGCAAACCTTCACACAGTGCTGGCAGTTTGTGCAGTGGTGCATGAAAACCTGATAATTCCCGTCTTTGTCAAAGCTGTTGGCGTAGTGGTTGCAGCTCTCAACGCATTTTTTACAGCGCGTACACGTTTCGCTGTTCCAGATAATTTCACCCTCAAGCCCGTGTATCTGCTGTCTTGTACGGTCTGTAACAGCTCCCATTGCGAGATTTTTACACGCGCCGCCGTAACCGCACGCCCCGTGTCCCTTTACGTGCGACAAATCAATAAGTACATCCGCGTCTTTGATATGTCCCGCGATGTCCGCGTTTTTGAACGACTTGAAATCAACATCCAAAGGATAGTAATATTTGCCCGTAACGCCGCAGACATCCACGATCGGCGCGCCCAGAGCCTCTGCGGTATATCCCCTGCTCTCCGCGCCGTCAACCGTCTGATCCGTCACAAAAGGCTTGCCGCCGTATTCTTTTACTTTGTCTATAAGGGTTTTTACAAACATGGGGTGTATTGTTGTGAAGCCGATGCCGCGCCCAACGTGCATTTTTATTGCCACGAGCTTGTCTTTCACAACGTCCTGCAAGCCCATTTTTTCAACAAGCCTTGAAAACTTCTGCGGCAAAGTCTGCCCCCATTCATACTTATTGAACTCAACCGACGCGAACAGTATCTTAGACATTAAAAAACCTCCTAAAATTTTTTGTGTTTTATCCGATTTATATGCGCTTTCCTATAGTATCATATAAACGCCGCGCAATCAACACCGATTTATTTTATTTTCCTATTCCATTTTTTAGAAATTTAGTATATAATTACATTTAATCAGAATCGCTCGCGGTGAAAGGAGATTCGGATGATACAATTTATCAGGCGCACCGTATTCATGAACAAAGAAAAAACCATTTCCGCGCCGCACATTTTTATCGTCTTGTGCGCGTATACCGTTATAACGTCAATCTACACGCATTTAATCATTGACTTTGAAGGTATGGTTATGCGTTTACTCAGCGGCATAATCATTATCTTCATATTTTTAACAATAGAGCGCAGTAAGATAAAAAGAGCCGTGACGGCTTTCCTGTCGCCAACGCTTATAACCGCCGTCATTATACTTAGCGCGTTGTATTTTAACGGCGATGGATTGGTTTATTACTATCTCAGTTGCGTGGCGTTTATATCGCTGTCATATTTTTCGTTAAAAGGGCTTGCCGCATACATTTTAACCTCGGGAACAATGATATCGGTAACGCTGTTTATTTTTAACGCAAACCTGCTGGGTCAGAGCTACACGATGCTTTACAACATAATTTCGTTCGCCGCGTCTATGGGTATATGCGCTTTGGCGTTTTTCTTCTGCCTTTTTAACGTCAAAATGCTGAAAGAACTGGACGACGGCAAAACACTATTGAATACCGGCAACGGTATCGCGGAAATGATGCTCTCAACGGCGGGAAAGGGAAATATTGAGGAAGTTCTGCTTGAAAGTCTCGGTATTATAGGCCGCGCCGTCAGTGCCGACCGCGTTCAGATTTGGAAGAATGAACACGTAAACGGAGTGCATTACTACATTAACACTTATGAGTGGATGAGCGAATTGGGGATGGCACAGCCGCCCGTTCCCAAGGACGTGCGGTTTCCGTACAGTGCCACTCCCGGATGGGAAGCGTTGTTTTCGGGCGGCGAGTGCATTAACAGCCCGTTTGATAAATTGTCACAGGGCAACAAACTGTTTTTAGACGGTTTCGGCATAAAGTCGATTGCCATTATACCGATATTCTTGCAGGAAAGATTTTGGGGCTTCTTCGATATTACCGATTATCATCAAGAGCGTCAGTTCTCCGATGAAGAAATAAACATACTGCGAAGCGCGGGACTGATGATAACAAACGCGCTGTTATGCGATGATTTAATACGCAGTACACGCGCCAACGCCGCCAAACTGGAAATCGCGCTCGATGAAGCGGAGGCGGCTAACCACGCGAAGAGCGCGTTCCTCAGCACTATGAGCCACGAGATACGCACACCGCTGAACGCCATAATAGGCATTGCGGAAATTCAATACCAGAACGAGAACCTCGGTCCAAGCGAAAAAGAAGCGATGGATAAAATTTATACTTCGGGCGATTTATTGCTTGGTATAATCAATGACATTCTCGATTTATCAAAAATCGAGGCCGGTAAACTGGAGCTTCTGCCCTCAAGCTACGAAATAGCGAGCCTTATTAACGACACGGCACAGCTTAATGTTATGCGTATCGGCAGCAAACCCATATATTTTACTATTGAAGTAGACGAAAACATCCCATCGGTTCTTATAGGTGACGAGCTGAGGATTAAGCAGATATTGAACAACCTGCTTTCAAACGCTTTCAAATACACGTCTGAAGGCACGGTACATCTGGCGGTGTCGTCTGAAAAGGGCAGAAATGATTCTGAGGTTATGATTGTTTTCAGCGTCAGCGATACCGGGCAGGGTATGTCGCCGGAGCAAATCAGCAAGCTGTTTGACGAGTATTCACGGTTTAATATGGAGGCTAACCGCACGACCGAGGGTACGGGCTTGGGCATGAACATAACGAAAAACCTTATTAAGATGATGAGGGGCGACATCGAGGTGGACAGCGAACCGGGCAGGGGTTCAAAGTTTATTGTACGTATCCCGCAGGAGGACACTAAAGAGGGTGTTTTAGGCAAGGAAATGACGGAACAGCTAAAGCAGTTCCGCACAAATCATATCGACCACGCCAAAGCCGCGCTGGTTACACACGAACCGATGCCATATGGCAGTGTTTTGATTGTAGATGATGTGGAAACTAACATATATGTCGCAAACGGGCTTATGGCACCGTATGGATTGAAAATTGACACGGCGGACAGCGGCTTCACTGCCATTAACAAGCTAAAGGCAGGTAATGTCTATGACATAGTATTTATGGATCACATGATGCCGATTATGGACGGCATAGAAACAACGAAGAATATCAGGGAAATGGGATATGAAGGCATTATAGTCGCGCTGACCGCCAACGCCGTTTCGGGGCAGATGGAGAAGTTCCTTAAAAGCGGATTCGATGACTTTATATCAAAGCCTATAGATATACATCAGCTCGACAACGCTCTCATTAAGCACATACGCGACAAACAGCCGCCGGAAGTCATAGAAGCCGCGCGTAACACGGCAACCGTAGGGCGCAACGCCCTCGGTGCGCCGTCAGACCCCGGCACGCCGTCAAATTCCACGCCGTCAACTCCCCCGCCCGGAGCAATCGACCCCAAATTCGCCGAAATATTCGCGCGTGACGCGCGAAAAGCTCTGGCGGTACTCGAGGAAATATCAAAGGGCGATTACGGTGAAGACGATTTGCGCTCATATGTCATCAATGTTCACGGGATGAAGAGCGCGTTGGCTAATATCGGCAAAAAGGATTTGTCGGCAGTCGCGCTGAAGCTCGAGCAGATGGGGCGTGACGGAAATACAGACGCGGTAAAAGCCGAAACACCGGAATTTTTAACTTCGTTAAACGCGGTCATAGATGAAATCGCGCCTAAGCAAGAGGACACTCAAGAAACGGCAGACGATGACGTTTCGCTGTTGAAAGAGAAACTGGAGGTCATAAAATCCGCGTGTGAGTTATACGATGAAACCTCAGCTGAGGCCGCCCTCTCTGAGTTAAGGGAAAAGAAATGGTCGCCGAAAGTCAACGACCTGCTGAATACCATTTCCGAACATTTACTGCACAGCGATTTTGATGAAATTTCGGCGGCGATAGACGAATTTATTTCCAAAATTTCGGAAATCTGAACCGTCTTTTTTCATATTGCCATCTTGATTTTGTATCATCGAAGAACCGTTTGTATGCCTGCCGCAGGGTATAGCCCTTTTCGTTCCATACCCTTGTTAGGAATATTAAGACGACCGCAATACGCAGAACGGCGGATACGCTGAAAATAACCTTGTAATGGTCAAACGGAGTTCCGAAAACTGTCAAGTCCAGCTCTTTCATAATCGGATTAAGCGTTTCCAAAACCGCGCCGCCGATTGCCATAGCTGCGGCGGACGAAACAGCCGTTCCAACAACATAAACGGCAAGCGCGATAGAACGTCCGCGCTCCGGCGTATGCGAGAACTGCATACTTGCCGCGCACGCCTCATTGGCGCACCAAAAGAAACCGCCTATGATATTGATAATAAATAAAGGCCAGATATTACCCGGAACGGCAAAAAGCCATACAAACGCGCTGAGTGATGTCACAAGCGTTGATATCATCAGCAGTGGAGTGCTGCCGTAACGGTCGATTAACACGCCCCAACGGTGGAGTATAGTCACCGTTATAATGTTGGCGGTTATCTGCCCGAAGATTATTATGCTGACAAACGACAGCGATAAGACATCGATTGCGTACTTTGTCCCGAAAGGCGCGCTCAAAAAGGCGGCAAAGTTCCACAGCATCCAAAAAATCATATAGTTGCGCGTTTTTGATATTGAAAAGCATTCTTTCATACCCTTAAAAAGAGTTACCTCGGAGCTGTCTTTTCTGACCTCCGGGAATTTTGCTTTCCAAAACATCAATATGTCGATAAGTCCGGCTATACCGCCCACCGCGAATATAATCGTATATCCCAGAAAGCCGGGCGCGTTATCGAGAATAAAGGCGATGCACAGTCCCGTGACAAGCGAGACAAATGTCATAACCCGCTGCCGCACGGTTATGTACCGCCCTCTGATTTCAATGGGAACGACCACCGCCATCATTGACAAAAACGTGACGTTTGTAAACGAACCCGCCATTGCCGCGAGCGTCACCAAAACAATCAGCGCGAACACGCGCGACTGCGTGACCGGGAAAACATACGGTATAAAAGCAACGCAGAACCAAGCGATACGCTGTATAACGCCGCCTATCATAAACATTCTTTTGCATTTTCCGGTCTTTTCAACAAGATGTGAAACATAGAGCTGCAGAAGCCCGGCAAAAACGGGCATAGCGAATATCATGCCGAACGCGAACTCGCCCGTACCGATAGCCGACGCAAGCCCCGTAAACGCCGCGCCGCCGTTGGCGGTAAACAGTATCATACCCACCGCGACCGCCAGAATCATGGTGTTCAGCATTTTCAGCGTCTCGCCGTCACGGACATGATCCCTGTAAGAGCGGCTTATTATATTGGTTATTGAAAATCTTTTGATATTTATCATCCCTTTTTTATCAACGCGCCTATTCTATCACAACGGACAGATAAGCGCAATAAAAATGTAGGGGCGGCCTTTAGTCCTGCAAAATGCAAGATTAATTGCCCACCATAAAATACCAGTTATAATAAGACGCAGTATAATCTGCTGTTAAACTACTCTAATCTGTCAGCAAGCTGTCATTTGATTAGCAGATTTATAGCCCAAGATTCTTCGGGGATAGTTATTAACCCAGTCTTCAATGCGCTGAAGCTCTATTGATGTCAGTTTTCCTATGTCTGTTCCCTTTGGGACAAACCGTCTAAGGATACGGTTGCCATTCTCGTTGCTGCCGCGTTCCCAACTGCTGTATGGATGTGCGTAATAGACTTCATCACACTTCGCGGCTTCCTTGATGGCATCGCTGTCCAAGAACTCGCTGCCGTTGTCTGCCGTGATGGTCTTGAATACTTCACTGAAATTACCGCCGACACGCCGCCTTGCCCTCTTGATTGCCGCAACCACCTCTTTTTGTGTCTTGTTCTTCACAAGAACGTACAGTGACTTTCTGCTCTTGCGTTCCACAAGCGTCAAGATTGCCGGCTTTGTACCTTGTTTGCCTACTACCAAATCTATCTCCCAATGTCCTTGCTCTGTCCGCTCATCAACTTCTTTTGGACGTTCGGTTATGCTCTTGCCATTTTTGTTGTTTAACGCGACTGTCCGTATTTTCTTGTACCCGCGCTTTACTCCGTCCTTTTTTACCCATAAGTCGTTATTACTAATTCCTAAGAATATTCCCTTGTCGATGTAATTGTACACCGTCTTTGTACAGAGATTGACCGAAAATTGTAAGCTCTGCGCTTTGATGAATCCTATCGCCGCGTCCGGCGACCATTTATCTTCGCCTATCTTCTGTTCTAAATATTTTGCCAACTCATGGTCATGTCCTATTTTTAACCCACGTCCTTTATTTGATGCCTTCTCGTCATGCACTCGCTGTCCTGCGTCTGCTAAATATACCAATTCTTCTCTTAGGTCGCTCTTGCGTTGTAATATTAGTCCACGCCTTATCTCCCGTTCTATTGTTCTCCTATCCCGTTTCGGGCTTAGGCTTCTGCCTATCTCGACCGCACTTAACCCCTGCTGATATAACGCCTCGATTTTGTAACGCTCTTTTTCGCTTATCTGTTTCCATTTCCCTTCCTCTGTGTTATGATGTTCTTGACCCATTTCGGCCCCCTCCAGTTCTCTTTTGTATCTCAACTCAAGTATAACTGGTTTCGTCCGTCTTGGGTCTCTTTTTTATTCAGTTGGGCATTTCATTTTACAACTTGCCAATCCCGGGTCTGGGCAAAGCAAAAATCCGAAGCCCTCGCCGATGATTCTCACATCGGTCTTGGAGTTCGGATTCCTCGTTCGTGGTCTGAGTGGGGCGGAGGCGGTCAGATTCTCACGCCTAATGGTTCACGGTTTGCTGTTAAAGAAAAATAATCAATGCAAAGGCAAATATCCCGCTTGCCGAATACAAGCCTGACCTTCGTCTGATAATATCCATTCTAAAAAACGACCGCCTGTATCTTCTTCTTCGCCCTTACGAATTGCGGCATAAAAGTTAGCCACATAGGGATATGTACCGTTGCCAATATTGGTTTCATTAGGTTGAATATCGTCAATACTTAGTATTTTATATTTACCGTCAAGACGAAAGCCGTCATTCTCCAAAAAGCTAAGCAAGCAATAACCGATGCTTTCAGGGAAGTTTTGATATGCGGCTTCGTCCCAGTCGGACAAATTTTTTACTTGTACAGGTTTTGTTAAAGGAGTTCCCTTCATAATCATTTCATTCATAACCCTATTTGTAAGACTTAAACGGCTCCGCTGATAATTCTTGATTTTATTGTTTTCGCCTCCGAGTTCCTGCCAGTTTTTAATCTTCCCCGCGTAAATATCACGCAGTTGTTCAGTTGACAAAATATCCACGGGATTATCTTTATGCACAATAAATACAAGCGCATCCAAAGCAATAGGAACGGACACTATTTCAACCGTTTCCCTATTATTGTTGAGATAGCTATCTTCCGGTTTGCCGGGTAAAATTACAATATCTACAGGACGCTCATTGTCTGCTAATCCTTTGAATTTGGAATAACGGTCTATCCACCACGGATAAAAGCCGCCATTCACAAGCGAATTTAGTGTTTGCTTAATATCATAAGATACTGTGTTGTATAGAATATTATATTGATTGTCTTGTTCTTGTAATCTCAGATGTTGGTAGCAAAATTCTGAACACATTGCCGCACTTTCAGAAGTATAACCAATAATAGGAAAATTACCGTATCCTGTATATTGTTCTTCACCAGACGATAAATCTCTTTCTAATTGAAATTGGCTGTTTTCCACAATTTGTTGTTTTATTCCCTTGTATATGGGTTTGTTATACATATAATCAAGTTCTGGAGCGTTTTTTCCAACATTGCTATACCAGCCACTAAGCGGAATATATGCAGCAATAATAATCGCCGACGAAACCGTAAGCAAAATATATTTATTCAACTTGACACGCGGACGCAGGAAGCACAACAACACCGCAGGTATAACGGCAACTGCAATTC
>Ga0082212_10000408_pt1 | contig 62984 bp, 60 predicted proteins | sample TergutNt197P3_FD_71548 | JGI IMG/M metagenome (GOLD analysis project Ga0082212, IMG submission 71548) | Neocapritermes taracua P3 segment gut microbial communities from Petit-Saut dam, French Guiana - Nt197 P3 | ecosystem: Host-associated > Arthropoda: Insects > Digestive system > Gut ... | reverse complement strand
GGGAAACGCTGTACATCGTGTTAAAATACCGGGTTTCGTGGTGCTGGTTCCCCGTTACCGCATATTTAACCGCCCGCTGCCCGTCCGCTCCGTACCGGTACTCTACCCGGTATTGGCTGTCGGCGCTCCGGTGTAACAGGTTCCGTTCGTTCCATACATAGTCCCGCCGGTATACCGTCCCGTTTTCCTGGGCGCTCCGGTTCGTTAGCGCAAAGCCGTAGTCGGTGGAATAAATACCATGCTCTTCGGTTACTTGGGCAGTGGAGGCAGTTACCGCAGCGGGGCTTCCGTATTGCTCCGTAACCAGGTTTCCGTTTCCGTCATAGCTGTAGTACATGTTCCCGATACGATTCGCCTTGTGGGTGCCGGGGAGGTACTCATATTGGAGGTGGTAGTTCAGATTGTCCCCCGGGGGCTTTATCGTCGAGTTCCGGGCAGTACTGACCTTCTCCGTCATGTTCCCTATGGTATCAAACCTAAAGGTCTGTGTATAGTTCCCCTCATAAACCGGAAGGTCCGTCCCCGTGTACCCCCGGCTCTGTCCCTGTACTTCGATTAGCTGGTAGAGATCATCGTACCGGTAGTGTTGGCTCGTGTTGTATGCTCCGGCCCGGTTCTCGTACCCTTTCACATTCCCCACCGCATCCAAGTCATATTTGATGTCCTGGTAGGTTGTTCTCCCCCCGGGACTTGTGGTGATGATCCGGGAAAGCCACCGCCGGGCCGGATCGTATTCGTACCAACTCTCCACCCCGTTCCCCTGTCCATAGGGGTCGTTCCCGTATCGTATGTACACCCGCTGGCCGAACTCGTCATAGCCCATGTCGCTCACATAGGGGAACCGGTAGTTCCCCGGTTTTGTTCCCGTCACCCGCTTAACCTGGCCCCCCCGGTTGTATTCGTAACAAACCGTTTCCCCGTCATCGGCAAAGGTTATCGTTTCCAACTGCCCCAGATAATTGCTCCCGTAGCCGATGGTCCTCTCTTCCGTCTTTTCCGCTGCATTGGGATCCAGCCGGGTTATACGGCGGGTCTCTTGAATCGTTTCTCCCAGTAACCCGTACGCGTATTCCGTCGTGCCGCTTTCATCGGTAACCCGGGTTACCCGGTTCGCCCGGCCATCTTGGTCATTAGCTTTTCCGTACTCGTATTCCGTGTCAACGCTCCAGGGGTATGCAACCTGTACCAGCCGGTGCATCCCATCGTAGCGGTACCGTATCTCCGTTCCCCGGCCCCGCAGGACGTTGTCGGTCTCCCGTTCCAGGTTCCCATACCGGTCGTAGTGATATTCTTTCCGTCCCATATCAGGGCTTGCCAGGGCGGTTCTTCTGCCCAGTAAATCATATTCAATACGTAAAACATTTCCTTCATGGTCTATCGCTTCGAGCATCTCCCCCAGGGCATTGTATCTATAAGGGGGAGCACCATGTCGAATGCGCCCATGAAGCACGTTACAATCCGCATATCCCCGCAGAGGGTAATTGCCCTGCCGGGAGCTAGCCGGTCATGGCATATGCCTACGGATGCTTTGGCATCGCATTTGTTGTTCCATGCCGAATGCCCCCGGCAGGGCAATTACCCTCTGCGGGGCGTACATCCTCCGTAACCGCTTCATGGGTACAAACGGCATGGTGCTGCCCCTCCAGGCGGGCTGCTCCCCCTAGCTGCGAATCTTTGCGGCTGTTTACAACAACCGCAAAGGATTCTCCGCTGCCCCCACTCTTGGTCCCTCGCTTATGGTACAACAACGCGTGTGAGAATGCGATACGCCCCTTTGTGCTGGGCCGGAAGAACTGGCTTTTTTGCAAAAGTCCCGAAGGGGCAGAAAATTCCTGCGGCATATACTCGCTTATTGGAACGGCAAAGCAGAACGGTCTTATCCCGCTGCACTATCTGACAACGCTTTTTGAAAAAGCCCCGGTTGCCATTTCACCCGATGACTGGGAAAAACTCCTTCCCTGGAACATTTTTAACCCTTAAATTGACGGATACAAATATTCTGCAGTTCTTCTATGTTTGCCGACGGGGAGACCCGGACATGGACCCCTTTCTTTTCTATGGTTATCTCGTTCTTGTTTTCTGTGATGTTTTGTAAAGGGATTTCTGCAAATCCCTTTCCCTTCTTTTCCCGTATCCAGGTATAAAACGTTGTCGGTATTATCCCCGCCGATTTGGCGTATGCCGTCTGCGACAGGGTCCCCTTCTTCCAGTTTTCGATATGCTCAAGACGTTCCTGTTCACCGTACTTTTTCATCCTTTCCTCCATTGTTGTTATTTCCTTAATGTTACAATGGCTGTCTAGATGCGGTTAATTTGACGGGTACGATATGAAGTTGACATTACGGGGGAAATGCTTATTTTTTGTTTTCTTTCAAAAAGTTGACACTTCGGGCGCATTAAGCAAAAGCCCTTGCTGTTCGGGCTGCACAACCACTATTACCGGGACGCCGCGTAAAAAGCGCTACACTAATTTAATCACTCATGGTATACCCCCTATGGGGAAAGTCTGTCTGCCGGTTTGAAAAAACGCCTTATTTTACAAAAAAATGCTTCTTGAAAACATCTTCTTGGGAACAGCGATGTCTTTTTCTGCTGGAAAAATGCCTGGGGTTGTGGTGATTTTAATTAGTTGACATTACGGCCGTGCGTGTACTCTACAGGAATAATACTTGATTTTTTAAATATAAAAAAACTTCTTTCGACTTCTTCCCAATATTTTTCGCTTGCTTTCTTTCTTTCGTAATCATATTCAGTTATTACCCTTTTATTAAAGTCCCATAATGTACCTTGTAATGTTACTATATCACCTGTTTTTAAAGAATCTAGTTTTGTAACATCAAAATCGAAAAAGAAAATAAAAGAGCTGTTTTTCTCACGCAAAGTTATTCCTGACGACTCACCTTTTCTGTGCCCAGAATGATCAGGTCTAGCAATTTCAAAAATTTCACCTTTTATTTGAAAAATTTTATTTTTATACTTTTTTAAAGTAAAATCTTTATTGTTTATTAATTCTTCAGAAACCATAATAACCTCTTTTTCATTTATAAGCATATTAAAAGTACAGCTTATAAAAAAACTGATACAGCAAAAAAAAAAACAAACTTTAGAAAATGCATTTTATAACTACCTAAAACCATAGCCTTGAAAAAAATACATCCAATTTTGTGCATTTCGTGTTGTTGGAGATCGAAGTGCATCATCATGTAGATATACTTCTTTTCTAAAAATATTTGTTCCCAAAACAGAAATGAAATGTGTTGCTTCGTGCACTAACACACCTTCCCTTGCATACTGATTAGATCCTACACCTGCCACACCGTCATTCAGCTCAGTAAAAAAAGTTGCACCAAAATATATATTCTTCCCCAGTGAAAAAACATACGCATGACTATCTTCTGCATTTGTATTCACCCTAAAATCATTTTTTCCTCTTGAATTTAAATCATTCCTTATTTTCGTCAAATTTTCAACAAGTTTATTTGCAGATTTTTTATTATCAATATCTAACCCTAACCAATCTTTCGCTCCTTGTTTAATTTCAGGGGAAATACCTTTTGAACTATCAGCAATATAATCATTTAGCTCACTTATCATTGCATCAAGTATTTCTACCGACTTATCTTTGATCCGACTAACTATCTCCCATTCATCATTATCTAATGGTCTGATCATTCTCCCATCCGGATCCCGCAGTTTTATCGGATTATTCCCCGCATAGTGGAAGCAGTGAAGGTTAATTACATTGAACACGCCCCCCATGCCCGGCAGGTTCCCGTTGTGCTTTCTTGCGTCGTCATTCACCGGCGCAAGCGGCACATATTCCCCCATAGCAGGGTCAGCGCTAATCCACCTGCTTGTCTTTGGGTCCAGGTACCGGGCGCCATAATAGTACAGCCCCGTCTCCTGGTCTAGCTCTTTCCCCGTAAACCGGAACATCGTCGGGTTGCTCGATACCGCACTGACCGCATGGTCTACCCATAACTCCCCGTATGGCGTGTATTCTAAGTGTTCGTACACCTTCCCTTCCCAGTCCGTTACCAGTTGCGCACTCCCCAGATGATCCCCGTGGTAATAATATTGCCTCCGGTACTCTTCCTGGTAGTTTGGGTTGTTCGATGCTTTTTGTTTCGTTACTATCCGTACTTCGCCTACATAAATATGCTTGCTCTCTATCTCTTGCGTTCCGATTTGGGAAACGCTGTACATCGTGTTAAAGTACCGGGTTTCGTGGTGCTGGTTCCCCGTTACCGCATATTTAACCGCCCGCTGCCCGTCCGCTCCGTACCGGTACTCTACCCGGTATTGGCTGTCGGCGCTTCGGTGTAATAGATTCCGTTCGTTCCACACATAGTCCCGCCGGTATACCGTCCCGTTTTCTTGGGCACTCCGGTTCGTTAACGCAAAGCCGTAGTCGGTGGAATAAATACCGCCCTCTTCCGTTACTTGGGCAGTGGAGGCAGTTACCGCAGCGGGGCTTCCGTACTGTTCGGTAACCAGGTTTCCGTTTCCGTCATAGCTGTAGTACATGTTCCCGATACGGCTCGCCTTGTGGGTGCCGGGGAGGTACTCATATTGGAGGTGGTAGTTCAGATTGTCCCCCGGGGGCTTTATCGTTGAGTTCCGGGCAGTACTGACTTTCTCCGTCATGTTCCCTATGGTATCAAAGCTAAAGGTCTGTGTATAGCTCCCTTCGTATACCGGAAGGTCCGTCCCCGTGTACCCCCGGCTTTGGCCCTGTACTTCGATTAGCTGGTTTTGTTTTTTCTTGACACCGAGGTTCCGCAAGGTTTCCTGACTCCCTCACTTTAAGCGACAACCTGCCACCGGTTCTCTGGCCCCGTCAGGCCAAAGTATCACATTTCCAGGTAATTGAAATCATAGATTCTTGACGGATACGTTTCGAGGATTTCATCACATTTTTGCCTGCACCCTCACGGCACCGTTCAACCTGCCGATGTCTTACTGATCCCATTAGACCAGCGTACCAATCGTTCCAACAATTTAAATTATGGCAATCTGACACCAAATTTTCATAACGCCCAACTGTACATACAACCCCATGTCTAACTTAATTAAAAAAAGCCCTAATTACCAAAAAATATTTTCCTAACAGTATAAGCACAACGAAACGGAAGACACTGTTTTGTCTGATGTTGTTTCGTAGGCCCCCCATATTTAGTTGCAGGTCTGAAATAAAAACGTTTTCTTATTCGAAAGCCTGGTTTAATATCCCGCTTTTTAAAGCTGCAAGGGCGGAAAGCGGCGGCTGACACTTCTCGTGTTAGGGTGTATTTTGCGATAAATCATTTTTCCCCATAGGTAATATCCGTGAATTCTCTATAGCTATATTAAGCAATGAAGGAAAAAAATAGCGTCTGTCTTCAATTTCTAAGGCACTGCGCTCAGCCAAAAATTATGGGGAAACCCTCAATAAGGAGTTTATTATGCTAAAACTAAAATCCAACACGGTAACGGGCGGCGGGAATCATGTCAATTGGTCTGACTCTTACTCAATTGGGATAAAAACCATTGATGATCAGCACAAAGGGCTTTTGGATTTTATCAATGAACTATTTGACCATTCTACGGGAAACGAAGAAGAAGAACGCTCCTGGTTTAAGGAAGTTATTCAGCATGCGGTACAATATATAAAAGAACACTTTGCGACTGAAGAAAAGTACATGAAGGCAACCAGGTTTCCCGGTTATGCCGAACACAAAAAGACGCATGATGAATTTACATTGACTGTTATTAAGAACGTAAAGGACTTCGATGCAGGCAAAAGGCTGGTTCTGGAAAAATTCGCTTATTTTTTAAAGGATTGGGTTTTAACCCATGTGGCGGTTATGGACAGGCAATACAGTGATTATTTTCGAAAAATTGTTATTGATCCCATAATATTTTTTGTGGAAAGCGCAAAATATCATAACGGGACTCTATCCTCATAAATGAGAACGAATTGGTTTAATGCTTCAGCCCAATTCCTGATAGGCGTGTCCATCTTTTTGAAATTCTCCGCAGGATCATAAATACCAGCTTCGTGGCTGCTCCGTCATTGGGGAATGACTGACGAGTTTTCAAGTTCCGCTGGATCGTGTAGTTAACCGGCCCAATGGCGTTCGTCGTGTAAACAACGCCGTAAAACTGGTATACATTAACCTCAATTTCGTCATGCACGGCAACCACTTTTTTTCCCAGCAGCAATTCCAATACTTCCAGTTCCAGCAAGCGCAGTTCACGGTAACTGATAACCAGGAAGTTTCCGCACCCGCAGACAGGGTCAAGGAATTTTAGCGGGGCTAATTTATTATGAAACTTGATTAACCTATCGCGGCCGTAAAGCTTTTTTATTTTGTTTAATTCTTCCCAAAGACTGTCAAGGAACAGGGGGCGGATGAGCTTTAATATATTTTCCTCGCTAGTGCGCTCAATAATATATTTGTTGAATATGTTGGGCGGTTCAAATATGCCGGTGTCGCCGGCAAACAGGCAGAACATAAGGCGGACAAGGTACAGTTCAAGCTGATGCCCCGAATAACCGATGTCTTTTACACTGAAAGTTAAGAAAATCGCAGGTTAATATGCCCATGGGCACATGGGCATGTCTTTTTGCGGCAGGGTCAGGGCGTAGCTTTTTGCCTGTTCATAGGCTTTATCCAAATCCTTGCCGGGGGTCTTCATCTCAATGATGATATGGCCCTTCCAAAGGAGGTCGATGTACCCCCGCTCCCCGCCGTCAGTGAAACGGACTTCATGTTCAAAGAGCGCAGCTTTCTTTCTTGCCACACCAAAGATTTTGAGGAATTCAGTCTCGAAGGTTTGCGCTTTGGCTTTTTCCCTGACGGTCTGACTGTCTGCGAACAGTAACCTGTCCGGCCATTCCAGGACAAAGGCAGCGGCTCTGGTTTTTATCTCATTCCATGACAGGGGCATTGATCATTTCATATCCTTTTTTTATGTTTTGACTATTCTTTCACGGTTTTCCATCCCCGCGCTTCCTGTGGGCTGGCAAGGAAAAACAGTATAGAAAAACAGTATATCGGTTTATTTTTCTGTTTGTGCATATCAGAAGTATGCTGTGTATGCTTTATCTATGTTCTGTTTTTGTTACAAAAGTCATTTGACAAAAACAAAAAAATCTACATTATCAACAATGCAATAAAGATGCCCAGGCTTGCATCACAATTCCGAAAGCCACCGACACGTTAAGGGAACCCTTTGTGCCGTAACTGGGAATGGTGACCCTTCCCAGAGAAGCATCCGCCGCGACAAGCGCTTCGGGGCTCACTCCCAGCTCTTCGGATCCGACGATCATGGTTCCTCTTGGAGGAAAGGAAAAATTCGTCAAATCTATGCCTCCGGTTTCAAGAGCAAAGAAGGGACCTGAAAAAAACGCGGGGGGGTCCTGCCCGAAAAATTGATCGGAAAAAGGATTATGAGAAAGCCGTTCCCAAGGAAGAACATCCACACAGCCCATGGCTGTCCGTTCCGCCCGCTTGTGTCTGGGATCGGCGCAAAGAAGAGAAAGCCAGATCTTTTCCGCTCCAAAAGATTCCGCCACCCTAAACATGGAACCTACATTAAAGGGAGAACGGATATCTTCAAAATAAATCTGCACCCCTGTAAAGGGCTGCCGCTTAAAAGGATCCAGTTTCCCCGAAGGTCCGATAAAATCCCAATCAGCCTGACAGTGTCCTGTTTCTGATGAAAGCACATAATAAACAGAGTTTAGGGAACGTCGAATCTCTCTTCCATTTCCTGTACCGGCAGCGGAAAAACAAGCCCGCACTTCTTTCAGTGTCCCCGCCGCTGTATCGGAAAAACTATCATCATCAGCCAGGAACACTGCCAGCCTGCCAAGGTATTCCGTTTCTTCAGGCAGCAACTTTCCCATAACAACAAATCGGTGTTCCGCATTTCTAAAAATACTTGCCGCCTTGCGCAGCCGCTGGGACCGGGGAAGTTTTGCCAATCTTTGCAGGGAAATCATATATATTTCAAGCGCCGCGTAAAATTAGAGTTTTATTACACATTATTCCGTTTAATCTTCTTAGTCGTGGTCATTTCCATGGGTGCAGACAGGATCGTGGTTTTTTCGATCCGCTGATAGGGAAGGAGCCGCAGGTTAACCTCACTGATAATCTTGCAGATCATTTCCTTTATCAGTTTTTCGTCCGGTTTTTCATTTCCTTCGGTCCACTTATAGTCCGGGGTTGGATAAATTAGCGCTTCGATATGTTCGGATTTATCGGTTTTTCCTTCGGTATAACCCCGGACAAGAATCTGATCGATTTCTTCAAAGAGTTGGAATTCATTTTCGATTTCTTCGGGATACACATTTTTTCCCCCTTCGGTAACGATCGTGTTCTTTACCCGGCCAGTTAAGTAAAGATAATCTTCGCTGTCCAGGTAACCCAGATCTCCGGTTTTTAAATAGCCCGCGGCGGTAAAGGCTTCGGCGGTTTCCTGGGGAAGTTCAAAGTAACCTTCCATCACCATGGGACCTTTGACGATTATTTCCCCCACCCCCCGCTCATCGGGATTGAGAATTTTCATGTCAACACCGGGAATTACCTTGCCGACGCTGGTTTCCTTGTAGTGTTCCACCGGGTTCAGGTTGATGATGGGACTGGTTTCGGTAAGGCCATAACCCTGCACAAAGTCGATACCCAGTTGGTTGTACTTCCTAAAAATGCTGGGAGCCAGGGGGCCGCCGCCGCAGATACAGATCCGCAGGGTGGTAAGGCTGGCCTTGTCCAGGATAAAACCGAACATTTTTTTACCGGGGTTTACCTTGAATATTTTTTTGATACCCCCCGAAACAGCCATAAGGAAAGAAATGAACCCGTACACAATAGGACCCTTTTCCTTGAGCCCCCGGATAATGGAAGCCAGGACCTTGTTAAACAGCATTGGTACCGCCAAAAGCATGGTTATCTTTGCCTCTTTTAGGTCGTGGAGAATCGCCTTGGTAACCATCCGTTTTCCAAAGACTATTTCGGCCCCCACGGACAGGGCTTCGATTAGTACCGCCAGCATGGTGTAGGAGTGATGGATAGGAAGCAGGGCATAAAAGATATCTGTATGATAAATATTCAGGTTGCCTTGGGCAAGGTAACAGTCGGAAACCAGGTTTTCATGGGTCAGCATAACCCCCTTGGGGTTTCCCATAGTCCCGCTGGTAAAAAGGATAGCAGCCAGGTCTTTGCTTGCGGCGGCCTCGATCTCTACTTCGGGTCCATCCAAATCATATACATAAGCGCTAACTCCCTTTTTCAGGGAAACAACCTCTTCCAGCGGGACGGCGCCTCCTCCAGCATAACGGACATATTTCTCTTCGTCCACAAAAAGAATTCGCGCCTTGGAAGTTTTAAGGAGCAGATCCATCTCCTCGTTTTTAATCTGGTAATCCAGGGGAACCACGGCGGCGCCGGAAAAGAGGACCCCCAGATAGGCCACACCCCATTCGGGGGAATTTTTCCCTGTTACGGCAACCTTATCGCCCTTTTTGATACCCTTGCTGTGGAGCCACCGGGCTATGGCTTTTATTTTAATAAACGATTCGTTGTAGTTTAGGCTGATTCGATCCGGTTCATAGATGGTAAAGCAGGGCCTTTCCCCATAACGATGACAGGTGATAGAAAACATTTCCGTCAAGGTAGGCCACTGACCCTGAAAATAACCCTCCCGGTACTCATCCAAAAAAGCCCAGGGGCTGCGCCCCCCTATTCCAGTCATCTGCATATTTACCTTCCTACACAGAGTTCTCAATAATCTTCTCATCCATGAATCGCAGCCGCCGGGATAAATCCCTGGCAAGATTCATTATGACAAGCGAAAAAGAATGAACGTCTGCCTTGTAAATTTCCCGAAGCCCCCTATTGGATATGGAAATCGTTCTGACCGTGGTCAGTGTTTTTATTGTCGCCGCCGAGGGCATCACGTCCAGCACTTCCATTTCTCCAAAGGTATTTCCTTCTCCGAATTCGGAAATGGTTATGCCGTGCTTTATCACCGCTACCCGGCCTTCCAGAATAAAACATATCCTGTCGTTGGGGCTGCCCTCTACAATAATCTCTTCTCCGGCCTTCCAGGTTTCGTCGGCCATGTGGGGAAGCATTTCTTGTATTTGTTCTGACAGAAGCCCCCCAAAAAGGGAATACTTTTGAAGTTTTTCCGGTTCTACCATAGCGGCCTCACAGATTAAATTTAATAAACATCACATCCCCATCCTGGACGGTATAATCCTTTCCTTCCAGGCGGTATTTTCCCGCTTCCTTGATCTTTGCTTCCGTTCCATATTCAAAAATGTCTTTACAGCCGTAGACTTCGGCCTTGATAAAACCTTTTTCAAAATCGCTGTGAATCACACCGGCAGCCCGGGGGGCCTTGTCCCCGGCGTGGATGGTCCAGGCCCGGCATTCGTCGGATCCGGCGGTAAAAAAGGTACGCAGCCCTAAAAGATGGTAGGCGGCCCGGATCAAAGATGCCAGCCCTGATTCTTTAAGGCCCAGCTCTTCCAGGAAGGCTTTTTTCTCTTCCATGTCGGCAATACCTGCCAACTCCGCTTCGAATTTACCGCAGATTAAAACAGCCTCGGTATTTTCCTCTTCCGCCTGTTTTTGTACCGCCTCAATATGGGCGGGACGAGAAGATCCACCGGCTGTCATGGCAGATGTCATCCCCGCTTCGTCCAGGTTGCAGATGTAGAGTTGGGGCTTCATGGTAATAAAATGGCAGTCATAGATAGCCGCTTTTTCTTCGTCGTTTAATGGAGCGGAACGGGCGCCCTTGCCGTCTTCCAGCAGGGGGCTGATCTTTGCCAGGGCGGACAAAACCGTTTCGGATGTTTTTTTTTCCGCCGGGATTTTCATGCTCCGTTCCGCCCGTTCCCGGCGTCTGGCCAGGGTGTCCAGATCCGCCAGGGCCAGTTCTATGTTGATCGTTTCCATATCCGACTTTGGATCGATCCTGTCGCTTACATGGATGATATCGGGATCATCAAAACACCGCACCACATGGGCAATGACTCCCACTTCCCGGATATGGGAAAGAAACTGGTTTCCCAGACCCTCGCCCCTGGAGGAACCCTTTACAAGGCCTGCGATATCCACAAATTCTACCGCCGCCGGAATGGTTCGTGCCGGCTTAAAAATTTCCGAAAGCTTGTTGAGTCGTTCATCAGGAACATTGATTATCCCTACATTGGGATTTATCGTACTGAATTGATAGTTTGCGGCTTCCGCAGGGGCAGAACTGAGGGCCGAAAAAATTGTAGTCTTTCCCACATTGGGCAGTCCCACTATGCCGCAGTTTAAGGCCATGTTATGATCATAACTGCAATGACTGCGCTGATCAACAGAATTATTGATTACTCCGCGGTTAACGGCCCTGGTACCAGGATGGTGCTGGTGTTTCAGGGCTGTAACTTCCGCTGCCGGTACTGCCATGTGCCGGAAACGCTGGGAAACTGCAATGGCTGCGGAGTCTGCGCCTACCATTGTTCTGCCGGGGCTCTTAAACTGGATGTTCCCGGCATAACTCCCCAATGGATAGAAGAATACTGCACCGACTGCGGATCCTGCATTAACGCATGCCGCAAGGATTCATCTCCCAAAATAAAAAGGATGAGTATCAAGGATGTGCTGGATCATGCGGCGGAAATAATAAAACAAATTCGGGGCATTACCTGCTCAGGGGGGGAATGTACTTTGTATACGGAATTTATGACCGAGCTTTTCCCCATTATCAAACGGCAAAAGCTTAGCTGTCTGATCGAAACCAACGGTACGGCAGATTTTGAAAAACACAGCGATTTAATGGAGTACTGTGACGGAGTAATGCTGGACATCAAGGCGGCGGACCCGGATAAACACCAGGACCTGACGGGACGGAGCAATGATCAGGTTTTTAAAACCGCCGAGTTTCTTGCCCGGACAGGAAAACTTATCGAAGTTAGGACGCTGATCACCAAGGCGGACTATGGGGCAGAAGAAACCATAGAAAAAACCGCCGCCATCCTTCGTCCGCATATTAAAAAATACGACATCGCCTACCGGCTTATTCCCTTCCGGGTTTTCGGAGTCCGCCGGGAATACCGCCGTCTAGGCGCTCCTCCTCAGGAAAAACTGGAGCACCTCCGTTCTTTGGCTCAGGCCTGCGGCTTTACCCGGGTATTTATTTCATGATACCGTTCTTCCATGCCCCCCAGCAGATCCGAAAGTGCGAAACGGTTATCTTACAAATACCTGGATATTATTACCGCCCTTTTTTCAGTAATCCTGGTTACCAGCAATGTGGCATCATCGGCAAAAATTGTTGATTTGGGATTTTCTGTTTTTAATGTGCCCTTGGCCTTTGACGGCGGGACACTTCTTTTTCCCCTCTCCTATGTGCTGGGAGACATTCTAACAGAAGTCTACGGTTTCCGCGCCGCCCGCCGGGTTATCTGGACAGGCTTTATATGCCTTGTCCTATCAGCGTTGATGTTCTTTACCCTTCAGTATCTGCCGCCGGATCCCTTGTGGGAATCCTATGCGGGGAACGCTGCATTCAAGGCAATCCTGGGGGGTATGAGCTCCGGGGGCATAGTTATTGCAAGTCTGGCTGCTTATTTGCTGGGAGAATTCTCCAACTCAATTGTCCTTTCCAGAATGAAGATTGTTTTTAAAGGACACCTTCTTTGGGTCCGCACCATAGGCAGTTCTCTGGCAGGGGAATTGCTTGACAGTCTTATCTTTATAACCATCGCCACCCTGGCGGGGGTCTTTGGCTGGGAACTGTTCCTTACCCTGGTGCTGACCAATTATCTTATAAAACTCAGCCTGGAAGTGATCCTGACCCCCGTTACTTACCTTACGGTGGGAGTGCTGAAAAAAGCCGAAGGAATTGACGTATACGACGAAGGGATTAAGTACCGGCTTTTTAAATGAACCTTTTCCAAAACTCTGTTAGTTTTGGAAAAGACTCAAACAACTATAAGATTTTCTTCTGTTATCAAAGCAAAACCGCCGTTCCGATCCCTATTAGAGTATGTTGAGCCAAGATGCCGCTTCGCTGGAGGTTTTATGTTTATTACCGGTTATGTTCCCTTTGGGGATCGGGGTATTCTGATTCGGGTAGAAACCGACATTCGCCGGGGCATACCGGGGATAGATATTTCCGGGCTTGCCGACGGAGCGGTAAAGGAAGCCCGGGACCGGGTCCGGGCGGCATTTCGTAATTCGGGGCTGGCCTTTCCCCTGGACCGGATCCTAATCAACCTTGCCCCCGCGGGGGTAAAAAAAGAAGGTGCCGCCCTGGACCTTCCCATCGCCCTGTCGGTTATGGCCGCCGCAGGTCTGGTTCCCGGCCTGGCAGCTCTGCCGGAACAGTTAATGGTCCTGGGGGAACTGGAACTATCAGGCAGAGTTCGGCCTGTCCGGGGCATCTTGGCTGCCGTTGCCGCCGGAATTGCCGAAGGAATCCGCTTCTTCATTGTCCCAAAGGAGAATGAAAAAGAGGCTGCCATATTATTTTACCGCCGGAGGCACAGCAAAATGCAGTATGCCGCCGTATCCACCCTGGACGAAGCGGCCCATGCTCTGATATTAATCGTTAACGAAGGGAATTTTCCGCCGCCCTTCCATAAAACTTTGCGCCCTGTCGGATCGGATATCTTTGACTGCGGTGATTTTGCCGAAGTCAGGGGGCAGGACCGGTACAAGCGGACTCTGGAAATAGCCGCCGCCGGAGGCCACAACCTGCTGGTATTCGGCGTGCCCGGGGCGGGAAAGACCATGCTATGCCGCCGGCTGCCATCCATCATGGCTCCCCTGAATTCAGGAGAAGCGCTGGAAGTAACCCGTATTCACAGCCTGGCCGGGCAAAATGCCGGAGAAGGCTTTTCCCTTATAACCCAGCCGCCCTTTCGCTCTCCCCACCATTCAGCCAGTGCCGAGGGTGTCCTGGGTGGAGGCCGCACTGTCCGGCCCGGCGAAATCAGCCTGGCCCACTTCGGGATCCTGTTCCTCGATGAAGCGCCGGAATTCAGGATCAATGTTTTGCAGGCCCTAAGGGAGCCCCTGGAAGAACGATTCCTAACAATTACCAGAGCTGAGGAATCCGTCAAACTTCCTGCTGATTTCCAGCTTGTTATGGCCGCCAATGCGTGCCCCTGCGGCAGACTCGGTTCTCCGGAATCCTATGGATTCCGCGGATCAGATAGACCTTTCTCAAACCTGCCGGAACCAGATTATTTTGGACCATGTTTGTGCAGCCCCGAAGAGATCCGCCGGTACTGGCGCAAATTCGGCGGCGCCCTTCTGGACCGCATTGATATCCGAGTTCCGGTCGGCGGGGGCAGTGAAATTTTATATGGAACCAATAATACAGAACAAATTGAAACCAGCGCAGCTATACAGCGCCGGGTTATACGGGCAGTAGAATTGCAGCGCCGCCGTTTTGCAACCCCCCGTGGAAAATCAGGTATTCGCCGCAATGCCCGGATGAGCCCCTCCCAAATTGAACGGTTTTGTACCCTAAACGCAGCAGCAAAACTGGCGTTCCGTAAGGCGGCGGATCGGCTCTCCTTTTCCGGCAGGGCCTATCACAGTGTTCTAAAAATGGCCAGGACCATCGCTGATCTGGAAAATCGGGAAACTATCGAAACAGAGCATATTTTGGAAGCGGTACAGCACCGTCGTCTGGGGGATGATCCCTATGATGCGATTCAGAGGTGAGTTGCCGCGGCATTTAATCCCTCCAAAAATTCGTCCCCTATTTTGTTATTTCCCGCGGTATAACCCAATTTCCGTTCGGGCCGGGCAGAACCGTGAAAATCGCTCCCCGCGGTGATGAACAATCCCAGGGAACGGCCCAATTCTTCCAGCCGTTTACAGCTCCTTATCTTGGCGGCGGGGTGCCATGCTTCAATGCCGTCCAGGCCCTTTTCTTTTAGGAAAGCCAGCAGTCCGGGCAGACGGCCCCAGGAAATATACAAGGACATGGGATGGGCCAGAACAGCGGCCCCTCCAGCCTGGTGAATCAGTTGGGCTGCCCGGGTAAAATTCAACCCGTCCCTGGGTACATAAAAGGGCCGCCCTTTTCCCAGCCAGCGCCTAAAGGCCTGTTCCTGGTTTTTTACTATCTTCCGGTTAATAAGAAAAGCGCCAAAATGGGGCCGTCCTACAATGAGCTTGTCCCGGGTACTGGGGCGGCCGTCATTTGTATGAGCAGCGCCGCCTGCAAAACTCTTTACTTCCTCATAGTCTGCGGTAATGCCGGCGGCCCGGATCTTTTCCATCATCTTCCGGTTCCGCCTCTCCCGGGCGCCCGCCAGATACTCCAAAGCGGCCAAAAACTCGTCGCTGGGATCGCCGATACCCAGCCCTAAAAGATGAAATTCTCCGCCGATTGTCCGGACAACCGGCAAAAACCCATCATTTTTTGATTCACCGGCACCGGATTCCTGAAATTCCGTCTGAATTTCCAGTTCCACCCCGGGGATGAACTCAATTTTTTGATCTTTTGCGGTCTCCTCGGCTTCTTTTAGGCCGGAAAGGGTGTCATGATCCGTCAATGCCAGAGCTTTTAGGCCCCCAAGTGCCGCTTTTTCTACCAGTTGGGCCGGCTTATAATCGCCGTCGGAGGCGCTTGAATGGGTGTGCAGGTCTATCATACTATATAACAAAGAATAATAGCAGATCCGTTCTTGAATAAAAAAGTACTTTTTCAAAAAAACCTGGTGGTATCCAAAAGAGCATTCTCAGTCGATATTTAAATAACATGAATAGGTCGTTGACTGTTCCGGCCTGCAAATATAGAATATAATGATACAGATATAAAGGTGGTCCTTTGGTGGCTGACTATACATTGCAAAATGGATTTTTCGCCGGCATCCCTGGAAATGCTTTAGGGGTAAGGGGGGAAAAAATTGTTTCCCCCGGTTCCAACTGTATAATTGATCTGGAAGAAAAGTCCTATGTATACCCCGGCCTAATCAATACCCACGATCACCTACAAGGGAATTACCGTCCGCCAGTGGGGCCCAAGCCGGGGGTTTTTTACCTAACATGGCTGCCCTGGGACAATGATCTAAAGGCGTCCGAAACATTTAAGGAACGATCCCAGCTAACCCGGGAAGATCTGTACCGGATTTCGGGTTACAAATGCCTTTTTTCCGGGGTTACTACGGTGAATGATCATTTTCCACAAAAACTCAATGCCGAAATTCTGCCTACTCTGCCAATCCGGGCCATACTGGAATACGGCCTGGCCCATGAATCGTCATCCTACGATCTTAAATGGGGAGACGGTGTTGAAGTGGAACATGAACGGGCAGTAAAAAACAAGTGGCCCTTTATTACCCATTTGGCAGAAGGTTTTGACGAAGAATCGATGCATGGGGTAAACCACCTGGAAAATCTAAAGATATTAGACCCCCATTGTCTCCTTGTTCACTGCATTGGATTCAGCGATGAGGACATCGAAAAAGTTGCCAAGGCAGGAGCCAGCGTTTCCTGGTGCGGTTTTTCCAACAAGTTTATGTTTAACGTAACCTGCAAAATCCGCAAGATGATCGAATTGGGGGTGAATGTAACTATCGGCACCGATTCATCCGCCACCGGATCAGCGAATCTTTTGGATGAAATGCGCTACGACCGGGCGCTGTACCGGTCTATGTACGGCGAGGACCTGGAGGCGGAAACAATCTTCCGCATGGTTACGGTCAATGCGGCAAAAGCCTTCTGGATGGATGATCGCATCGGCACTTTGGAAGAAGGAAAGCTCGCTGACCTCCTGGTGATCAAGGCTTGCCGGGAAGATATTTACGAAAATCTGCTCGGTGCTGCCATGGAAGATATTGAACTCCTTACTCTGGCAGGAATACCAATCTACGGAGAACTGCGTTTTCTGGATCTGCTCGGCGGAGAATTGCCGGAAGGCTATACTCAAATTACCGTTGCCGGGCGCCCCATGTTTATCAAAGGCGACCCTACAGAACTTTACCGCAACGTGAGAAAAAAAGTAGGCCTTAAAAAGGTCCTTGACTTTCTACCCTTTGAACCTAGAGATGGAGCGTAACAATGCCCAAGCCTTTTCAATATAGGTCAGGCTCAGTCATATATTTCCAGGGAGATGCGGCGGACAAGATCTTTATACTTCAGTCAGGAAAGGTGAATCTCAGTTATCAGGATACGGAAAGCGGTGAAGACATACACGATTTAGTTCAGCCTGGAGAATTCTTCGGCGTCAAATCAGCCCTAGGCAGGTATCCCAGGGAAGAAAACGCCATTGCCCTTCAGGATGCTTCGACCATGGCCTTTACTGTCCCCGAATTTGAAACTCTGGCCCAGGCCAATACCAGGATCATCATGAAGATGCTCAAGGTTTTTTCGAACCAGCTGCGGCGGATCCATCATCAGGTATCAAACCTGCTGGAAAAAACCGAAGAAATATCTCCCGAATTGGGGCTTTTTAATGTGGGGGAATACTACCTAAAGAACAGGCGCTTTTTCCAGGCCAAGTATGTATTTTCCCGGTACCTTACCTATTTTCCATCGGGACGCCACGCCGCTCAGGCGGCAAAAAATTTGGAAATGGCTGAATCACAGTCGGGTAGTATGCCCCAGTCCATTTCCCGGGGCTCCGATCCGGTTACGCCTTCTTCGCTGCCCTCCGCCAATTTTTCCAGCCGGGAGGGGCCGCAGGAACATATGGGAGGGGCCGCCAAGGCCTACTATGACGCGGTGAGCATGATTACCCAGGAAAAATACCAACAGGCTTACCTTTCTTTTAAGAAAATTGTCGATGCCAATGAGGATCAGGAATATGTAGCTAAAAGTTCCTACGAACTTGGCCGCTGTCTCTTTCTCCTAAACAAATTTGACGACTGTATAAAATGCTTTACCGCCATGATTACCAAATATCCCCGGCATCCCGATCTGGGGAATGGCCTTTATTTTATGGGCCAGTCCTACGAAAAGCTGGGAAAAAAAGATCAGGCCGTTACATTCTACAAAAAGATCCTTACCATGAATGCCGATGCTGAAGATGCAAGTATAACAAAAGCCAAACGGGCACTAAAAGCCCTGACGGGGGAATAACATGGCCATGGATATGGCGGCCTTTGGCCGGTTTGCCAGGACCTTTCAAGCCGGGGAAATGATCTTTTCCGAATTTGAACCGGGGGATGCTTTTTATCTGATCCAGTCAGGCCGGGTGGAACTGGTAAAGATCATCGGTGACATTGAAAAAACCCTTGATATTCTGCAGCCTTCGGAAATGTTTGGCGAAATGGCGCTCCTGGAAAATTCCCCCCGGTCCGCCACAGCCATTGCCCTGGATACGGTAAAGGTGCTGGAATTTAACCGGCAGAATTTTGAAATCCTTATGCTGGGAAATCCTAAAATCGCCCTGACACTGCTTAAAATGTTTACAAAACGAATTTACGATTCCAAGCGGCGTTTTATGATCCTTACGCTGGAAGATGATCAGGCCAAAATTGCCGATGTGTTTTTAATGCTGGATGAAACCCAGACCAACATCGACAAAACCACAGAACGGAGGGAATTTAATACCACCGTTGACGACATCGCCCATTGGGCAGGGATGAGCGTAAGCCAGGCCAGGGACATCATCAGCCACTTTGTAACGCAGCGAAGGATGGAACTTTTTAACGATAAGATAGCGGTTAAGAATATCAATGATTTTTCCCGCTTTGTTGCGTCCAGGCGGAAGAAGACCTAGCCTGCAAAAGGCGGTCCCAAAAAGGCTGTGCCAATGAATAGAATTAAACTCTTGATTACCCTGTGTCTGTTGATTTTCTTAGCTCTTGCCTGCGAAAAAAATAACACAAAAAAAACTTTTAAGGACGGATACTATTCTGCAGAAGCTGCGGATTATGATTCCTATGACTGGAAGGAATTCATTTTAATTTATGTGAATAACGGAAATATTGTAACGGTAGAGTACAATGCAAAAAATTCAAGCGGCTTTATCAAATCCTGGGATCCGGAGTATATGCGGGTCATGAATGCAAGCAGCGGCACCTACCCCAACAAGTATGCCAGGATTTATACCACCGCCCTGCTTCATGTACAGGACCCGGCCCTTGTGGATGTCGTAAGCGGAGCAACCCATTCATATTATTCCTTTATTCAACTTGCGGAAGCTGCCCTTGAACAGGCCAGGCAGGGAACAAAACAGATAGCGTTTGTAAAACTCCAAATCGAGAACGAAGCATCAGCGCCATGAAAACCGGAAAAACCATTGCTGCCCGGATAACTTTTATTACCGTCTTTGCGGTATTTCTGCTCAATGCCGGCATAGTGGGGGTAATGGTTTTTTATATGAATTCCCTTACCGACAGCATCCTTCTCCGGACATTACCGGCCCTGGCAAAGACCGCTGCCCAGGGTGTAGAAGGAAACCTGCATACCCTGGCGGACCGGCTTTTTATGATCAGGGCAAACAATAACCATCCCGAGATGAATTTGAATACCATCCGGGAAAACCTGGACTTTGTCAGTTCCGGAATGGAATTTGTCTGGCTTGGTTTATACCGTCCCAATGGATCATGGCTGGTGGGAACAAAAGAAAGTCCGCGAAGTATTGCAGGCCATAAATTGATGGCAATGATTGCTGAAACCGGCAATCTTGCTATTGAAGATACTTCCATAGGCTCCTCGCAGGGACTTGAAATAATCATGGGCCTTCCCATGGGCGGTGAATACTATCTGGCGGGCAGTTACCGCTACGATATTCTTTCGGATGTTTTAAACAATATCAATGTAGGAGCCGGAGGAACGGCGTTTATCATAAATGAACGGGGGCAATTTATCGCCCATAAAGATACGAGGATGGTATACGGAAGAGAAATTTTTGAACTCAATTCCGACGATGAGCTTGCTCTGATGACAGGGGGGCATACGGATTCGGCCATCATTCCCGGCGGCGGGGGGAATTCTTTTTTAAGTTATTCGCCAATCAGGGGAACAAAATGGTCGCTGGGCATCCTGGCTCCCAGATCAATTTTTGCAGGTCCTCTAAAAAACGCCATGCTGGTCAGTATTCTTTTAATCGCCATTACCCTGTTTTGTTTTATTCTGATCTTTGCCGCTTCCATACAAAAGATTCTTAGCAACCCCCTTTCCGCCATCACCGAAAACGCCCGCAAACTGGCGGAAGGAGTTTTTGAAACCCGGCTTCCGCTGGACCTTACTGAACGGGAAGATGAGATAGGCCGGCTCGGCCAGGCTTATTTGCGCATGTCCGATTCTATCAGGCAGGTTATTGAAGACATCCGGAGCCTTACTAAATCTGCCCGATCCGGATTCCTCCATGAACGGGCCAACTTTTCCGCTCACCAGGGAGATTATCTTCTTATCATGGCGGGTTTTAACGCCATGATGGATGTATTTTGCTCCCACCTTGATATTATGCCCGCCGCTCTGGCCCTGTTTAATGCGGAGGCAGCGCCGATCTACATCAACAAAAATATGGAAAAAATTCTTTCCCTGCACGGTTTCCAAACCGATGATCCAAAGCTGCTTTCCACCATTTTGGCAAAATCTGACTGGCAGGCTCTTTTTGATCCCCGGGAAGAACTGGGAGTTTTTCATGACGAGATAAGCATCCAGGGTTTGGACAGGGAACTGTACAATTATTCGGTGATGCTCCAGCAAATTTTAGATGAACATTCGGTGATCATGATCCTTCAGGATGTAACCCAACTAACCAGGGCCCGCCTTGATGCGGAAGCGGCCAGCACGGCAAAAAGTAATTTTCTGGCTAACATGAGCCACGAAATGCGCACCCCCATGAATGCAATTATCGGCATGACCAGTCTTGCAAAGTCTTCCGGAGAAATTGAACGGAAAAATTACTGTCTTGATAAAATCGAAAGCTCTTCTCATCATCTGCTGGGAGTTATCAACGATATCCTTGATATGTCAAAAATCGAGGCAAACAAGCTGGAACTGTTCTGCGAAGTATTTAACCTGAACGAGATGTTCCAGCAGGCAGCAAATCTGATCAAAGCTCCGATGGAGAAAAAACACCAAAACTTAACGGTAAACCTGAGCAGCGATATCCCTGCTATTGTTATGGGTGATCAGCAGCGGCTTGCCCAGGTTATCACCAACCTGCTTTCTAATGCAGTCAAATTTACTCCTGAAAAAGGAGAAATCCGGTGCGGCATAATTCAGGCAGGAGAGACTGACGAAACAGTAACTATCCAAGTTGATGTAAGCGATACAGGAATTGGGATCAGCGAAGAACAACAGTCGCAGCTTTTTAATTCCTTCCAGCAGGCCGATTCGGGTATTTCCCGGCGTTTTGGCGGGACCGGTCTCGGGCTGGCTATTTCCAAGCGAATTGTGGAAATGATGAAAGGAACAATCCGGATTAAATCAAAGCCCGGCGAAGGTTCCACTTTTTCTTTTACTGTTGAATTAAAAAAAACCGAATCCCGGGAAAATGCCGGCGCAAAAGCGGACGCAGAAATGACCATTGAACCGGATTGTTTTCAGGGCCATTCTATCCTTCTTGCAGAGGATGTGGAGATTAACCGGGAAATCGTCCTGGCCCTGCTGGAACCAACCGGACTGACTATTGACTGTGCGGGAAACGGCGGCGAAGCGGTACAGCTTTTTTGTAAAAACCCCGGCAAATATGAAATGATATTCATGGACATTCATATGCCCGAAGTGGACGGTTATGAAGCAACCCGCCGCATTCGGGTCCTGGAAGCGGAAAGCCTGACAGAAAATGATCCGGGGGTTGCAAAGCATTCTCCGCAATTACGGGAATCCCCAAAGAAGATTCCCATAATTGCAATGACCGCCAATGTATTCCGCCAGGACATAGAAAACTGTCTGGCCGCCGGGATGAATGATCACATAGGAAAACCTCTGGACTTTAATGTGGTTCTGGAAAAACTAAAGAAGTATTTAAAAATTGAACAAGATTAACTATTCCCGCCCATTTTAAAAAAATTGTTCCTGATTGCCGCCAGCGTTTTTTTTAGATCACCCTCCAGCATTCGGTCTTCTTCGAGGGGCAGGAAAAACGAAAGGACTCCTTCGTAAATCCCTGCAGCGTTTTTCTGTATATTAACACTGTGCAGCTCTTTGTTTCGCAGTCTTAAATTTACCGCCTGCACTGCGGCAAGTAATGCCGCCGATGCTACCTGCTCGGTAAGCTCAATTATTCTGATGCAATCCCGGGCCGCAATGGTTCCCATGCTCACTTTGTCCTGATTGTGACATTCCGTGGAACGGGAAAAAACGCTGGCAGGCATGGCGTTTTTCAGCGCCTCCGCTGTCCAGGCAGAAGAAGCGATCTGCACAGCTTTAAACCCATGGTTATGAGGAATACTTTTCCCTGCTCCCGACAAATTCAACGGCAGACCGCGGTTGTATTTTGCATCAACCAGAAGGGCAAGCTGCCGGTCTAAAAGATCCGCAATATTTGCTACAACATTTTTAAGCGAATCCATGGCGAAGCAAATATGTCCGCCATAAAAATGTCCGCCGTGATACACTGAATTGGTGCTGGGATCGATGATGGGATTATCATTGGCGCTGTTCATTTCCGTTTCAATCAGAGTTCGCAGTAAGTCCTCTGTATCGTAAAAAACGCCGATCACATGGGGTGCACAGCGGATGGAATAGTTATCCTGTATTTTTTCCGGCATTACATTTTCTGTTTTTTCCCCGGAGGCAAGGGAGGCAAGAATTTTTTTTGCGGCCTTTTTTTGTCCCGGAAATGGTTTTACATCAAAAAGCTTTCCATAAAAGTGATAAGCGTTGCTTTTAAGGGCCAGGGCATTCAAGGCAGTTATTTCACAGGCCAGATCCGCGAGATAAGACGCTCTGGCCAGAGCTAGGGCAGCAACGGCGTTCATCACCGCTGTCCCGTTCATAATTGCAATTGCTTCTTTGGGCCTGAAAGAATATTTTTCTTCATTTAGTTTTTTTAAAACTACGGCTGAACTTTGTGCGGTTCCTTTGTAAAGAACTTCCCGCTCGCCAATCAGGGCTCCCGCAAGATAGGAAAGGGGCGTTAAGTCCCCCGATGCACCCACAGAACCTTCCTGGGGAATCAGGGGAAGGATGTCGTTTTGAATAAAAAAATCAATTTTCTGCAAAAGGCCATAGCTTACGCCGGAAAAGCCTTGACAAAGCGTGTTCAATCGTACAATCATTATGGCCCGGGTTGTCTCTTCGTCAAAATATGCACCCAGAGCGCATCCATGAAAACGGGTAAGATTTATCTGCAAATCCCTGTAATGTTCCCGCTCTACGGTCTCGGTGCATGAATCACCAAAACCGGTGGTAACTCCATAAATACGGCCGTTTTGAACAAGGGTTCTTTCCAGAAAATCCGCTCCGCATTCTATCTTTGCCATAAAGGCAGGATGGTTACACAGTATGGTTTCTGTCTGCTTTTTTGCGGCCATGATCAAATTTTCAACAGTGAGCCTATCTTGCCCTATTTCAAGCATGGTTGGATTGTAGTTGAATTAGAAGAATAAAAAAAGGGCTGCCCGCTAAAGCTGGGACAGCCCTTGTTATTACCGTCTTTCATGACGGTCAGGAGTAAATTTAAATCTGCCGGATACCGCCGCCGCGGGATCTGCCGCCGCTGCTCCGTTTGGGTTTGGCAGACGCCGCTTTACCACGGCCCCGTTTACCACCGCCGCCGCGGGAACGGGAAGATTTTGCAGCAACCAGGGCAGTACCGCTGTCGTCGGCGTTAAGCATATCCAGGTATGCCTGAGCAGGCGCCTGGGCGGGGGTCGCAGCTACGGCTTCTGCTCCCGTATCGGCAAAGGACTGGGCGATATCGTCCCGAATGGTGGACCGTCTGCGGCTAAAGGAAGCAAAGGCTGCATCCTGGAAGCCCTTGGAAACACCATGGAGGAATTCGTTCAGTACATTCGCCATGCCGTTAAGAGTTACCTTTTTCCGCTTTAGGGAGGTAATATCCACGTCAAGCAGGAGTCCCGGCTGGATGTGGTAGGGGTTAATCATGTAGTCAAACCTGTTGAATTCCCTTTCCAATACAGCAAGCCTGTCTTCCATGACCCGCCGTTCCACAGGGTAGCGGTAATCGTACATTTCCTTCATCTTGTTCCGCATCATGATTATTTTCTGATGGACCTTGTTCTTTTCATAGATGTATGTCCGGTTCATGCGTTCTACTTCGGTTTCACCGGTTTTGATAAAGGTAATCTCGTCCCAAACCTTGGCAATATCTTCGTAAAGAGGTTCGCCGGTCTTGACCTTGATCTGTTTGCGGATCTGGTTCTTTCTCTTGGCCGCCAAATCGTTGAAGTCAGTAATTTTAAAAGCGGGCTTGCCGTTTTCATAAATTACCTTCAACACATCCCAAAGATGCTGGACTTCGTTTTCGAAACTCTTCATCTGGACATCATAGGCCTTCCGTTCTTCGATTAACTGGGCGGAATCGTAATACCTCATCCTAACCTGATAGCGTTCATCGGGAAGGTGGTCCGCATCGGTGTCTTCGTATTCCCGGACGATAAGTTCCCGGGCATTTTTGAAGTTTTCGATGTATTGGTACCCCATTTTGGAGGTATCAAGGATTGAAGTGATCGAGTTAACGGCAGTATTGAAACCCCGGGTCCGGATATTTTCGATATCCACGATTTTTTTGAGGTTTTCCCGAACATTAAGCTGATCGTACTCAGCGGGATCAATTTCCGCCCTAAGGCCGGAAAGACGATCCATAATAGCTTTTGCCACCAGGGTATAGCGCTTGCCTTTGGGATCATCGATATTGTCATCAGTGTATTTTTCGATTCTGCCCATTTTGGTAAAGATGATTTCACTGTCAGTAAGCTCTTCCAGGCCCTGGTCGATCCGCTCATCTTTTAGCTTATCAATATCCTTATCGATCATCTCAATGATGTATTTGGAAAGAAGTTCCTTGATCAGGTACTCCACCGTTACCTGGTAGTGAAAAATCGGGCTGATAAGTTCGGAATCAAGGATATTCACCGAAAGCTTTACATCAGTTACGGCCTTTGGTTTAAGAAGATTATCTTTAAAGGCGCATTTGACGATGGAATAAGCGTTTTCTCCCCGGATAAAGGCACCGGTATCGGTTTTTTGCCGAAGGATGCTGTTGGTAAGGTTTTCCAGATCGTTGACACCTCGTTGTATATGCCCCTGCAGGTGGCCATACATATTGATCATGGATTTTTCAATTTCGCCGGTATTGAACTTGTCGGCGCCGCCTACTTCGTCCAATAGATTTGCCACCTCTTTGGGGGTGTACCGGGCAAGGATCTTGGTTTCTTCTTTGTCGACAAAATTCCGGACTTTTTTGACCATTTCATCTTCAGTCGTTGTCATGTAACGATTGAACATGTTCTGATAGTTTTGGTTGAAGTAATTGTAAAGTTTTTCTTTGAGGCCGCCCATGATATCCATGCGTTCAAGGGTATCCTTAGGTAGCTTAGAGATAATGTGGTGGACAACCTTATTAGTCTCTTCTTCCAATAGTTGATTTACTTCAGCTTGTTGATCCCTGTATTCCTGAGCCAGAGAGTTCCTTGAACCAACGGCACTGGGCTTCTCCGGATGAAAAACATTGGGGCTTTTAGGTAAGTCGATTGTTCCCATATGAACCTTCCTTTTACTTATTGTTTACAGATTTAAACTTAGACTGTCAGTGTATCCTTGTATTTAAAAAGTGTCAAGGGGGGGGACGTATTTTCCCTTGAATTCCGCTTTTTTTTTCGATATAGTGCAAAATAGTGCAAAAATACATAGAAAACCGTGCCAAAGTAGCTCAGTTGGCAGAGCGGCGCACTCGTAATGCGCAGGTCTGGGGTCCAATTCCCCACTTTGGCTAATAAGTGTATCATTTTGATACAATTTTTTGGGCGTTTCCTAAAAATATCAAAACGATTATTCTTACCTCATGTGGTGGGAATCTGTAAACATCCAGAAAGGCTGCTGGTACTGCTGGCGGCTGGCGGGGGCGGAAATTGCTGTACGCCGCATGGGCAAATTCCTATCTTCTTGCTGCCGCCCGCTGTCCTGGGACAGGCGCGATCTTTTTTGTACCGGACCGGTGCAGGAAGACACGGTTTTTCAGGCAGATCTGCAGACAATGGTATGGGACGAAGCGGTTCTTAGGGCCGCTCTACGACCCTGTTTTGCGGAAATGCCTTTTTTGATAAACCTAAGGAAACTCGTGCTTTTTCCCGGCGGGGAAACAACACTGGAACTGGAACTTCCCCCGGAACTTCTGCTGATTGCAGAAAACGGCACCATGGTTACTTTTAGACCTTTTGAATTGAAGAAAACCTGGTACGGACGGAACACCATGGAAGGACTCCTCTGTTCTTCTCTCTTTGCACCCGACCCTGCCGCTAATCCGCAGGATTATACACAGGCTGCGGTTCATTGCAGCCTGATGATACGGAACCGGACCAAAACTGTCGTGGAACTGGACAAAGTGCCCCTTCACACGGGTGAACTTGCAATATATGAGGTAAACGGAAAACTCCAAAGCGACACTCCGGTCATCGATGTTTTGGGAAATGATTTTCGCATGACGGCTGTCCGCACGGAACAGGGAAATCTCCTTAGTCCTCCCAAAAATAAAGCTGGAAAATCAGGCGCCGAGGGGTTTATTCTCCAGGGAACGCGGATCATCAAAAATATAACAGGACTGTAGATGGATACGGAAATAATTGTCAAAGGACTTAAAGATTTTATTGCCGGTGTCGATCCGGTGCATCTGGCGAAAAAAATCATTGTCATGATCCTCTCGGTGATTTTTATTCTGGCGGCGTTCAACCTGTTCAAATTTTTTATGGGAAAAATCCTTAAGGGAAAGATCAGCGACCCCCGGCGCTACATGATCAAAAAGGGAATACAGTATACGGGCTTTGTTATGGCGGTTCTTTTTATCTTTAAGAACCTGGGGATCGACACCACCGCCATTCTGGGAGCGGCGGGAATAGCCGGCATTGTTATCGGTTTTGCGGCCCAGACTTCGGTATCCAGCCTGATATCCGGATTTTTTCTGCTTTCGGAAAAACCCTTTGCCGTGGGCGACACAATTAAAATCGACAGCACTACCGGGATAGTGCTGTCGATAGATCTTCTTTCGGTCAAGCTGCGGACCTTTGATAATCTTTTTGTAAGGATTCCCAACGAAACGATCATCAAAAGCAGCCTTGTTAACATTACCCGCTTTCCCATCAGGCGGCTGGACTTGAGTTTTGTCGCAGCCCACAAAGAAGATCTTGAAAAGGTGCGGGATACCTTGCTGCAGCTTGCCCTGGAAAACCCATACTGCCTTGAAGACCCCGCTCCGTTCTTCGGCATCGACAGGTTCGGCGATTCGGGAGTGGTTATCTTGTTTAATGTATGGCTTGAATCAAGCAATTTCTGGAATCTGAAAAACTCACTCATCCTCGGCATAAAAAAACGATTTAACGCTCTGGGGATCGAAATTCCCTGCCAAAGAATTGATATAAAAATGGTTTAAAGCCCGGGTACTGGTTTTTTCTTTTTTCTTACAGTATTCTTTACAATACAAGGAATAATGATGAGCAGCCCGGGGTTTCCTGACAATAAGCCAGATGAAAATTCTCCTTTTCGGAAAAAACCACAGGATCCAAAACGCAGAGGGGGCTGGAAGCTGCCAGTTTTTTATATTGTCCTCTTCTTCGTACTGATGAGTGTTTTCAACTATTATATGACAAATCGTTCATCTGCAGTTATAGATTTTTCTGAATTTAAAAATAAAATCGCCGCCGGAGAAATTAAGCGGGTGGAGATGAGCGAATCCGCCTTTACCGGTTATATCACCGAAAAAAAGAATGAAGAACCCCGGGGTACATTTGTTTTTCCATTTTCCCCGGATTCCCGGCAAGCTCGGCAAGCTCGGCAAGCTCGGCAAGCCGGGCAGAACGAAACAGTTTACCGAACCATACCAATAAATGATCGGGATTTTATTAAACTGATGGATGAAAAAAAGATCTCCTATTATGCGGTTTCCCAGCAAGGCGGAGCGATCATCAACCTTATTTTGACGTATGTTCTTCCCATTGTTTTTTTAATCCTTGTCCTGCGTTATGTAATGAAGCGTTCCGGCCTGGGAGGAAATGTACTTTCCGTGGGCCAGAACAAGGCCGTGATTGTGGCCGAGGGGGACATCCCTACCCGTTTTAAAGATGTGGCCGGGGTAGACGAAGCAAAGGAAGAACTGGTAGAAGTGGTGGACTTTTTAAAGAGTCCCGCCAAATATACCGAGATAGGGGGTAAGATCCCCAAGGGGGTGCTGCTGGTGGGTCCCCCCGGTACGGGAAAGACTCTTCTTGCCCGGGCAGTGGCGGGAGAAGCGCGGGTTTCTTTTTTCCGGATGAGCGGTGCGGATTTTGTAGAGATGTTTGTCGGCGTCGGAGCCGCCAGGGTACGGGACCTCTTTAAACAGGCCCGGGACAAGGTTCCCTGTATCATCTTTATCGACGAATTGGATGCTATCGGCAAAAGCAGAATCAACAACATTGCCGGGGGCAACGATGAGAGAGAACAAACTTTGAACCAGCTTCTTGTAGAGATGGACGGTTTTGACGGAACCAGTGGTCTTATTATTCTCGCTGCCACCAACAGGCCCGATGTGCTGGATCCAGCCCTGCTCCGGCCCGGACGTTTTGACCGCCAGGTGCTGGTGGACAGACCCGACTTAAAGGGCCGGGAAGAGATACTCAAGATCCATTCTTCAGGGGTTAAACTTGATCTTGGGACGGACCTTTCCGTGGTAGCCAGAATCACGTCCGGTTTTTCCGGCGCCGACTTGGCCAACATTGTCAACGAAGCGGCCCTTCTGGCGGTCCGGGCCGGCAGAAAACTGGTACAACAGCGGGACTTTGACGAGGCCATCGAAAAAACCGTGGCGGGGCTCCAAAAAAAAACCAGAGTCCTTAAACCGCAGGAACGAAAACTTACTGCCTATCATGAAGTGGGACACGCCTTGGCGGCGGCCTTTACTCCCGGTTCCGATCCGGTCCAGAAAATTTCGATCATCCCCCGAGGCTTTGCCCTTGGCTATACTATGCAGCTTCCCGTCGAAGACCGTTACACCGTTACCCAATCGGATCTGCTGGGAAAAATCGACATCCTCCTGGGGGGCCGTATCGCCGAAGAAATGATCTCCGGCGAATATTCTACCGGCGCCGCCAACGATCTTGTCAGGGCCACCGATATTGCCCGGAAGATGATCACCGACTACGGCATGAGTGAACGCTTCCGCAATGTGGCCCTTACCTCTAGAGGAGGAATGCCAGGCAGCGAGCGGCAGGATCCCATGTTTCAGCGGGAATATTCGGAGGCCACCCAAAAATACATTGACGAAGAAATTGCCCGAATTGTGGAAGAACGGTATGGCCGGGTTGCGGAAATGCTGATCCGAAAAAAAGATCTGCTGGATAAAATTGCCAGCGTTCTTATTGAAAAAGAAACTTTGGATGAAAAAGAATTTTACGAATTGGTACAACAGGATAGCATTCTATAAAAAACTCAACAAACGAAAAAATTCTCTCATTGTAAGTATCTGAAAAAATTTTTAGACAGTTTAAAAAAACAGCCAATGGCTATACGAATCGTCTTGTGGGTATTTGCGAGAAAATGAAATGTATGGTTAAAAGAAACATGGCAAAACACTTGGATGGCGAAGAAATCCGCGAAATTTTCAGCAGAAATTTAAAACATTTCCGCGGCCTTAAAAATCTTTCGCAGTTTGCCCTTTCCAACAAAGCAGGGCTGGCCCACAACTTTGTTAATGATATAGAAAACAGAAAAAAATGGGTATCCCCGGAAACCATAGCAAAACTGGCGATAGTACTGGAAGTGGAGCCCTATCAGCTTTTTATTACCAATCCCCTGGATGGCAAACAAACCAAACGGATTCATTTGTATCTGGATGAAATAAGCGATCGTTTTGACGAAATGGTGGGAGAAATAAAAGCCTCGTACTTTTAAAGAAGCCGTTCTTTTTTCAATACCTGCTGATTGCAAAGAAACCCTTTCACCCTTACAGTGTACATAAGATGAAAATAATAATTGCTCCGGACTCCTTTAAGGGGAACATGACCGCCGGGAAAGTATGCGCCGCCATAGAAGAGGGCATCCTCAGGGCAGACAGGTCAGCGAAGGTGATCAAGCTGCCTCTGGCGGACGGTGGAGAAGGAACTGCCCGGGCGCTGACCGAAGCGGCGGCGGGGCGTTTTGTGGAAACCTCCGTTACCGGCCCCCTGGGCGATCCGGTGAAAGCCGCATTCGGCCTTATCAATAAAGGAAGAACCGCCGTAATGGATCTGGCATCCGCTTCCGGCATTGAACTGATCCCCCGGGAAAAACTTAACCCCATGAAGGCAACCAGCTATGGCACAGGGCAGCTCATTACTGCTGCCCTGGATACGGGAGCCCGGGAATTGGTCATTGGGATCGGCGGAAGCGCCACCAATGACGGAGGTATGGGCATGCTGGCAGCGCTGGGCTTCCGCATCCTGGACGAAGCAGGCCGGCCCATTGATGTTGGGGCGGAACATCTTGCCGGGGCGGTGCAATTCGATTCCTCCGGCGCTGATCCCAGACTTAAAGAGACAGTCATCACCGTTGCCTGTGATGTAACTAACCCGCTGCTTGGTTCCCGGGGGGCGACGGCAGTTTTCGGTCCCCAGAAAGGGGCGGATCCCGAAATGGTAAAGATCCTCGATGCGGGACTGGCAAAACTCGGCCAATGCTGGATGGATGCAGGGTTGGCGGATGATCTGGAACATCCCGGAGACGGCGCTGCGGGGGGAACAGGAGCGGCCCTGCGGATCTGCCTGAAAGCAAAGATTGAATCCGGAGCCATGCTGGTCATGAAACACGCTGGTTTTTTTGAAAAAATTACCGGTGCGGATTTGATGATCACCGGTGAAGGAATGACCGACAGCCAAACAGCGGAAGGCAAGTTGTGTTCTGTGGCGGCCCGGGAAAGCCGCAAGGCAGGGGTCCCCGCAGCCCTCCTTTCCGGCGGCCTGGGAGGCGATCCATCAAGGCTCTTTGAAATGTTCGATTATGCGGTATCTATTTCCTGCGGAGAAACGAGCCTGGACGACATGATCAAAAACAGCCGCCGGGACCTAGTCTTTGCAGCAGAAAATCTGATCCGGGCTTTGCATCTGGGAGGCATTCCGGTAAAAAAATATCCGTTAATAAACGGCAATAAATCAGCTTATAACCACCCCGTTCCTCCGGACAATAATGGCGGCGGAAAAACCGAAGAAGTTGAGTTTTGAAGAAATAAAAAGCATTGATGCAGATTTTTTTGGATTCCCCTTACTCCGCTTAGGCTGCGAGGGATTCATTACAAACCAGCCCCGGGATATGCTGTTGTGGAGGTGCTTATGTACAATATGGACAGTCTCTACGAAGCTGTTTCCGCCAGAGGACATGTCTGCGTGGGCCTTGACACTGCCTTGGATTATATTCCCCCCGCCCTGCGCCGCGCTTCTTCGGATGCCGAAGCGATCCTGGCCTTTAACCGGGGCATCATTGATGCAACGGCGGATATCGCCGCCTGCTATAAGGTTCAAATCGCCTACTATGAAGTGCTGGGAAGGGCGGGCCTTGAATCCTACGCAAAAACCCTTTCGTACATCCGCAGAAAACAAAGCCTTGTCATTGCCGACATCAAACGGGGAGACATCGCCGACACCGCCCTTCAGTATGCCAGGGCCCACTTTGAAGGAGACTTTGAGGCGGATTTTGTAACCCTTTCTCCTTATTTGGGAATGGATTCCCTGGAACCCTGGCTGACCTATGCGGAACACAAGGGAAAAGGTGCCTTTGTGCTGATGAAGACCAGCAATAAGGGCATGAAAGATTTTCAATACTTGGAATTGAACGGCGGCGCAACACGGCTCTATCATGCGGTTGGCGACAAGCTTTCCGCCCTGGCCGCCACCCGCCTGGGAAGTTATGGTTACGGTGCTTTCGGTGCAGTAGTTGGCGCAGAACAAAAGTCCGAAAAGGAACGGGAAGAGACCGCCGCCATTCGGGAACGCTACAACAATCTTTTCTTCCTTATTCCCGGCTATGGCGCCCAGGGCGGAGCGGCGAAGGACGCTGCCCTGCTGCTGCGGGATGGAAACGGCGGTGTGGTGAATGCCTCCCGGTCGATTCTTAAAGCATGGACCGAAAAAACCGGAACTGAGGCGCCGGTGGATGCGGGTTTGAATAATGAATTTGCGGCAGAAGCTGCCCGGGAAGCGGCTATTACTATGCGGGATGCGATACGGGAGGCTTTTTCATAACAATTTTATTATGGTTCACAAGAAAATGCGTGCTTTACAAAAGAACCTTTTCCAAAAACTGAAGTTTTGGAAAAGGTTCAAATTAGAAATGCGCCTACTTGACGATTCGGTTAACTGCCCATATTGTAGGAAGTTACTATGGTTGATTTAGACAGGATCCTGGAAAAATATGGATTGATAATGCCGGATCCCCCCAAAAAAGGCGGGATTTACGAACCGGTAAAAGAATTTGGTCCAAATTTTTGCTACCTCTCTGGTTCTACCCCTACTTTTAACGGAGAACTGCGCTATGCGGGAAAGCTAGGCAGGGATATTAGTGTGGAACAAGGACAGGACGCGGCTCGTTTATGCGTCCTTAATCTATTGGCTCATTTGAAAGCAAAGTATGGCGGCCTTAATAAGATAAAGCGCATAGTAAAAATGCTTGCTTTTGTTGCTGCCACTGATAATTTTTATGAACAGCCAAAGGTAATAAATGGAGCAAGTGAACTTTTGGTGGAAATCTTTGGCGAAAAAGCGGGGCTATGCGCCCGTTCAGCCATTGGAGTGAATGTTCTGCCTGGAAACGCCCCGGTAGAAATTGAACTTCTGGTTGAATTGACCGTATCAGCCGCCTGATGCCATAAACAACCGGCTGCCGGAAACAAAGATATTTGTTAGCTGAGCTTTTTCCAAAACTCTGCTAGTTTTGGAAAAGCCTGAGCTAACAGAGTTTGGAAAAACTCAACTACATAAGGAGTTTGGCAGATGCCCCAGTCATTTATCGAGGTTCACAACAAGGCTACCGGTGCAGTCATCGGTAAGGTACCGGAGGCGAGCGTTGCTGATGTGGCTACCGTCGTGGCTCAAGGTTTGCAAGGCCAGGCAGCCATGTCGGCCACCCCGGCCCACCGCCGTCAAGCCATGCTGCTGAAGCTGGCCGGCTTGATCGAGCGTGACGCCGAAAGCCTGGCCAAACTCGACGCCGAAGAGAACGGCAAGCCCATTCAACAGACCAGGGGCGAAGTTGGGGCTGCCATCCGCATTATCCGGGGCTATGCGGGCGAGGCCACCCGCATTCTTGGCCGTCAATTTCCGATGGATACCGTTCCGGGAATGGAGAAGCATTTTGCGGTTACAATCCGGGAGCCGCTCGGTTTGGTCGCCGCCTTTATTCCGTTCAACTACCCGGTTGAATTGTATTCGCACAAAGCTGCCGCAGCACTGGCCGCCGGTAATGCGGTGATCACCAAGCCGCCCACTCGCTGCCCTCTCACCTTGTTCCGAATTCATGAGTACTACGCCGAAGCGGGTTTTCCCGGGTTCGCTCATCAGGTGTTGGCTGGCAACCGGAACATTGTCGCTGCGTTGGCTGATCATCCGGATATCGCCGCACTGACCTTGACCGGAGGCACCGAGGCCGGGCGCAGTGTCGCCGAACGGGGAGCGCGCCGCTTTGCCAAGGTTTTCCTGGAGCTCGGCGGCAATGACCCGCTTATTATCCTGGACGACGCAGACCTCGGGAAGGCTGTCGATGCAATCGTGTATGGACGGCTGGCGCGGGGCAACGGTCAAATTTGCTGTGCCGTTAAACGAGTCTACGCCACAGCCGGAATCTATGACCAGTTGGCGCAAGCTCTGGTTGCCAAGGCAGGCCAGTTGGTAGTTGGTGATCAACTCGACGAAACAACCGATGTTGGTCCGCTTATCGGCGAGGCTGATGCGGTCAAGGTCGAAGGAGAGATCTCCAAACTGGTGGCAGAGGGCGCCAAACTTATGATTGGCGGCAAACGTAAAGGAGCTTTCATGACTCCGGCGGTTCTTGTTGATGTACCGGCGGGTTCTCCGACAATGGCCGAGGAGATTTTCGGTCCGGTCGCTCCTTTGGTCAAGGTAGAAAGTCTGGAACAAGCTATCGACCTGGCCAACGGTTCACCTTACGGCCTGCAGGCTGCTATCTTCACCCAGAATATTAACCATGCGCTTCGGGCGGCTGTTCGTATCAACGCCGGCTCTGTCATGATCAACGGTACCACAGCGATGCGTGCCGAAAACCTGCCGTTTGGGGGCTGCGCCATGACCGGCGGCTATCGCGAGGGTTTGCATGATACGGTTCTGGATTTTACCCGGCAGAAGACGATAGTGGCTATTGAAGCTCTGGCACCCGGAGGGGAACCTTGCCTTTCGGGCTCGGCGGAAGTTTCCCCAGTTGTCTAGAATGACTTTAGCACTGCGTAAAGTGTGCAAGTCGTACGGAAGCGCAGAAATTTTGCACGGCGTCAGCCTTGAGGCTGGATTTGGCCAAGTGGTGGCGATCGTTGGAGCTAACGGCGCCGGCAAATCAACCTTGATCAAGATCCTGGCAGGCGCGGTCCCCAAAGATTCAGGAGCCCTTGAACTGGATGGCCGGCCGCTTGATCTGAGGGGGCCGCGTGACGCCATCCGGCAGGGAATTTGCACAGTCTACCAGGAATTGTCTTTGGTACCGGAATTATCGGTTGCTGAAAACCTACTGATGGGCGTTTTGCCCAAGCGCTGGGGCTTGATCGATTGGCGTGCTGCCCGCTCACGCGCCGAGGAAATTCTAACGTCGATAGGCTTTGATGCCATTGACCCGGCGGCAAAAATTTGCAATTTGCCGGTTGCCAAGCAGCAGATGGTCGAGATCGCAAAAGCCCTGGTTTCTAAACCAAGGATCCTGGTACTCGACGAACCATCTGCAGTGCTGTCAGGCTCTGACCTGGATTCCCTCTACGCCTTGGTTGGCCAACTACGCAATGAAGGAACCCTTGTCTTATATATCTCGCACCGGCTTCAGGAAGTTCTTGATCTGGCTGACCGGATCATCGTTATGAAGGACGGTCACTTCGCAGCCGAACTCGACCCAAAGAAAGCCACAGAGAATGACATCATCACCCTGATGGCTGGCCGTCAAATCGAAGCGATCTACCCCGATCGGCGTGAGGTCTTCGGGGTATCGACCATGGCTGTTGAGGCATTGACCCGTGTTGGCGAGTTTAATGATGTCAGTTTCCATCTGCGTTCAGGTGAGATACTGTCGATCTTCGGCCTCGTCGGATCGGGGCGCAGCGAACTGGTTGAAACGATCTTTGGAGCCCGCCGGCCGGACAGCGGTTCAATCTCGATCTGCGGCGGCACTAACATCCAGTTGGTTCCTAAGCGTTTCCACGCCCCTGTTAATGCGATCAAAGCCGGCCTCGCTTTAGTAACGGAGGATAGACAGCGCACCGGTCTGGTGTTGGGGCTTAAGGTTGGCGAAAATATCAACCTCGCAACCATGCATGGAGCGCTGCTCTCCATGGCCAAGCGCCGATCCGATGCAGAACTGATGATCAATGAGCTGTCGATTCAGCCTAAGCACAGCAGAAACATGGAAGTGTGGCAGCTCTCCGGCGGCAATCAACAGAAGACCGTGATCGCCAAATGGCTGCTGACCAACCCGTCAATTCTGATTCTGGACGAACCGACCCGCGGTGTGGATATGGCCACCCGGGTGGATATCTACCGGAAAATCGATGAACTCGCCGCCGCTGGCATCTCAATCTTGATGGTCTCGTCCGACCTGACGGAGGCGGTCTCGATGGCTGATCGGGTTCTGGTAATGCGAAACGGGCAAGTGCTGAAAGAACTGGATGCGGCAAAAACCAGCGAGGACGAAGTCTTGGCATATGCGATTGGAGGCTATGATGAATAAATTCAGTCCTGTGGAGAAGGCTCCCCTCCCGGCCCGATTCGTAACTTTCCGGCGGGGCCGGCTGGAAGCCGCTGGTCAAGATGTGACTATGACGGTTATCCTCGCCTTGGTGGTGATCGCACTCATCGTCATTGCTAACCCGCTGACCAAAGATGTGTTCTTCACCTCCAACAACCTCACCAACCTAATGCGGCAGATGACAACAACCGGGCTCTTGTCGCTGGGGATGCTTTTCGTGATTCTCACGGGGGGGATAGACCTGTCGGTTGGATCAGTCGTTGCTTTCTCAGCCATCTTCGCTGCCGGCTCTTCGGTGTTCTGGGGTTTGCCGGTTTGGGTGTCGTTCCTGCTGGGCATCGCCACAGGAGCAGGCTGGGGGCTGATTAGCGGATCGCTGGTCGCCTGGTTCAAGCTGGCGCCCTTCGTGGTTACTCTGGCTATGATGACGACCATCCGCGGCCTGACGTATGTCTATTCTGAAATTGCGGTTAGCACCCGCACTGTTCCCAGCTTCACCGCTCTGGGTTCGGCCATGGTCTTCGGTATTCCAATATCGACGATGATCATGGCGGTATTCTTCGCTCTCGGTGCTGTGTTCCTGAACCGCACCCCGCTCGGCCGCAGCACCATAGCCATCGGCGGGAACCGCGATACCGTGCGGCTGGCTGGGATTTCGGTGGAGAAAGGCATTACTACAGCCTATGTCATTTCCGGGATTTGCGCCGGGACCGGCGGTATTTTGCTTGCTTCACGATTGGGCAATATTCAGCCGTCATTAGGCAATTCATTCGAACTTGACGCCATAGCCGCCTGCGTAATAGGCGGGGCCAACCTCGCCGGAGGCAAAGGTACCGTTCGGGGGACGGTCATGGGGGTCTTAATCCTGGCGGTTATGAACAACCTGTTGTCACTACGCAATGTGGAATCGTATTGGCAGTCGGTCCTCAAGGGCGTGATCATCATGGCGGTGGTTTTGCTCCACTCACGGTCTCAAAAGCGATGGTAATATAGTTATTGCCGCCTGGTTACTTTGCAAAGCGATCAAGCGGCAATTGCTTTGAAAAAATCTGGCGGTGCCAGTAATTAAAGAGAAAAAAAGTCAGCCAAGGAGTTGTTCGCTGGCTGACTTTTTATAGGAGGAAGTTATGAAAGTAAGAAAATTGGCGGCCTTCGCAGCCGCCGCAGGCCTGCTGGCTCTCGCAGCCGCCGGCATCACCCTGGGCTGCTCCCAAAAACCAGATGAAAAGAAGATCACCATCGGCATGGTCAACCTCGCCTTGGGTGATTACTTCACCGGTATGCGTAATGCAGTCGTCGCAGCGGGCGAGAAGCGCGGATGGACGGTCAATGCTACAAATGCTGATGGCGACGATGCCAAGCTCGTGGCCGATGTCGAAAACTTTATCGCCCAGGGCGTAGACGGTATCGTCATCTCAGGTGCGTGGTTCAACGACATTCCGGCGGCGCTGGATGCCGCTGAAGCGGCGGGTATCCCTGTGGTACTCGTTGACCGTATGTTCGATTCCCAGAACTTCACTGCCTGGGTGGGTCCGGATAATGAATTCATGGGAGAGCAGATCGGCAATTACATCGTTTCGCAGCTGCCTGCCGGCGGCACCGCTGTGATTATCCGCGGCGGCCCGGCCGAGAATACCATCGGCATTAACCGCACCAATGGTGTCAACAAGGCTCTCACGGCTGCCGGCAACTTTGCCGTTCAGATCTCACCTGACTTTGGCAACTGGTCTACTGATGGCGGCAAGAAGGCCATGGAGAATATGCTTGCAAGGTTCCCGAAGATTGACGTCGTCTTCTGTGAAAATGACTCCATGAGCTTTGGCGCTCAGTCTGCGGCTGCAGACGCAGGCCGTTCCGGCGAGATGTTCTTCACCGGGATTGATGGTGCGAACCCGGCTATCTTGGCAATCCTTGAAGGCGGAAACTACAAAGCCACGGGTCACAACGATGCCAATGTAATCGGTGCTGAGGGTGTTGCCGTGATGGCACAGATCCTTGCGGGTGAGACTGTTGACAAGATTAACGTCATGGATTCGCCAATTATCACAATCGAAAATGCTGATCAGTACAAGAATGCAGGCAAGTGGGAGTGATCCACACTCCATCTGCCTGGTTCGTAAGGATAACAGCTAACGATTAGCGGCTGGTTCGGGTGCCTGTAAAAGCAAGGCACCCGAATCTCGTTCGTTAAATGATAGGAGAAGAAAAGACAGGATGTTTTTTGAACAGTCCAAGGTGGTTAATGGAGCAAGGGAACTTGAACAGGATACATAGTGGAAAGAAAAGCATCTTCCGGAGTTCTACCCAAAGCAGAAAAAAATTAAAATCCAGAACGCCCCTAATCAACCCCCGGCACATACCAAAGGAGTAATTATGGGAAAGATCATTACATTTGGGGAAATTATGCTGCGCCTGGCTCCGGAAGGCTATTACCGCTTTGTGCAGGCCGTCAGCTACGGGGCTTCCTACGGCGGCGGAGAGGCTAATGTGGCCGTGTCCTTGGCAAACTTTGGCATGGATACGGCCTATGTAACTAAACTTCCCAAACACGAAATAGGCCAGGCCGCAGTGAACAAACTCCGGGAATTCGGCGTGGATACTTCTTTTATTATTCGGGGAGGAAACCGGGTGGGGCTTTACTATCTGGAAAAGGGAGCGTCCCAGCGTCCTTCCAGGGTGATCTATGACCGCGCCCATTCTGCCATCGCTGCTGCAGAACAAAAAGACTTTGACTGGAAGCGTATTTTTAACGGCGCTTCCTGGTTTCACTTTACCGGTATTACCCCGGCTCTTTCTGATAATGCGGCGGCCATAACCATGGATGCATGCAAAGCCGCCAAAGAAGGGAAAATCACCGTATCCTGCGATCTTAATTACCGGAAAAACCTCTGGTCCCGGGAGAAGGCCGGGAAGGTAATGGGCAGCCTTATGGAATATGTGGATCTCTGTATTGCCAACGAAGAAGATGCTTCCGATGTTTTTGGAATCCGCACTGAAGACACGGATGTAACTTCCGGCAAGTTAAGCCATGCCGGATACGAACAGACTGCCAGGGAGTTGACGGAACGATTTGGTTTTAAACAGACCGCCATTACGCTGCGGGAATCTCTTTCCGCCAACGACAACAACTGGGGAGCCATGCTCTATATGGGAGACACCGCTTATTTTTCCAGGAAGTACGCTGTCCATATCGTGGACCGGGTTGGAGGGGGCGACAGTTTTTCTGCTGGTCTTATATACGGAATGCTGAACAAGATGACTCCCCAGGAAAGTCTGGAATTTGCCGCCGCCGCAAGCTGCCTAAAACACTCTATTGAAGGAGATTTTAACCAGGTTTCGGTGGATGAAGTACAAAAACTTGCCAGCGGCGACGTATCGGGCCGGGTACAGCGTTAATCTGCCGATGAAACAATACTTTTTCTGCAAACTAATTCACAACACTCCCATTAATGCTGAAATCTTCAGCCTTGATTTTGCCTGGCCAGGGGCCGCTCCCAGGGCGGGACAGTTCTTTATGATCAAACCAAAACGGAGTTCCCTGTTTCTTCCCCGGCCCATCAGTGCCGCCTTTTGGGATCCTTCTTTAAAATTCATAAGGTTTCTGATCGCCAGGCGCGGCAAAGGAACCGGCGAACTGGCGGAACTGCACATCGGGGAAGAAGCGGCGCTGATGGGACCCCTGGGAAATGCCTGGGACGATTTTCTGTCCCCCTCGGCCAGTAAACCACATGGCGAAAAACCTATTGCTCTTATTGGCGGAGGTGCCGGGATTGCCCCCTTGGAGGCCCTGGCTGCTGAATTATCCGGGAACAGATTTGATTTTTACGCAGGGTTCAAAACTGGCTTTCGGAATCCGGAGGAAAAGATCGGCCTTTTAGGGCCGGCCCTTGCTGGATCAGCAAGCCTTATTATTGCCGCAGAAAACGGTGAAGAAGGGCTAAAGGGTCTTATCACTGATTTTCTAAATCCCGCAGATTATTCAGCAGTTTGCGCCTGCGGTCCAGAAGCGATGCTCCGGACGGCGGCGGAAAAATGCGCCGCCGCGGGGATTCTCTGCTATGTCAGCCTGGAAAGGCGTATGGCCTGTGGGGTGGGAGCATGCCTGGGCTGTACGGCGGCCACAGCAAAAGGAAACCGCCGGTGCTGCGCCGACGGCCCGATTTTTCCTGCGGCGGAGGTGTTCTTTTGAGTGTTGATCTTTCCGTTACCATAGCTGGCGTAAAATTCCGCAACCCGGTTATTGCCGCTTCGGGTACCTTCGGTTACGGCAGTGAATACGCCGGTCTGCTGGACATTGCCGCTCTGGGAGGCATCTGTACTAAGGGACTTACCCTAACCCCCCGGCCAGGGAATACCGGGGTCCGCATCCACGAAACCCCTTCGGGACTGATGAATTCCATTGGTCTGGAAAATCCCGGTATTCCTGCTTTTATCGAAAAAGAGCTTCCACAACTGCGAAACCTGGGACCGGTGGTGATTGCCAACCTTTCCGGTTTTGATGTAGTCGAATATGCCGAAGGGGCCATGCTCCTGAATGCATGTGCTATCGACATGATTGAGCTTAATATTTCCTGCCCCAATGTAAAAACCGGAGGCATGGCCTTTGGCCTGGATCCGGAAACAGCGGCGGCGGTAACCGGGGCCGTACGAAAGGCCGCTCCCTACAAACCATTAATGGTAAAACTTTCTCCTAATGCACCGGATCTTGCGGCGGTAGCAAGCGCCTGCGTTAATGCCGGAGCAGACGCCCTCTCCCTGGTGAATACCTTTACGGCCCTGGCTATCGACATACAAAACAGGTGTCCGTTATTTGATAACATCACCGCAGGACTTTCCGGACCTGCGATAAAACCCATCGCCCTCCGTATGGTTTGGGATTTGTGGAAGGTTCTGCAAAAGAAAAAACAGGCAGTGCCGATTGTGGGCCTAGGCGGCATTGTTTCGGCGGAGGATGCCCTGGAGTTTCTAATGGCCGGAGCGGCGGCGGTTCAGGCAGGTTCAGTTACCTTCACCCATCCTCCGGCAATGAACAAAATAATCGCCGGTATTGCGGCATATATGAAGGAAAGGGATCTGTCAAGAATTGCAGAACTCAGTATCCATATCTAAAGTTCTGTTTTTTCGGTTACCTTACTCACAAAAAGCTCAATTAACTTAACTTTGCATCATATGCTAAAGGCAGTACACTAGGAACAACCCGCCCCTTCGGGTGAGCATAAGGATAAGTGCGCCATAATCCGGGGAAGTCCATTATTCTCCCAGAACCCTGACGAGAACACGCCGTGTCCGGGGGCCGTCGTATTCATTAAACCAGATTCCCTGCCAGGTTCCCAAAAGTAGTCTGCCTCCGGAAACGATAATTGTCAGCGAAGGTCCCACCAGGCTTGTTTTGGTGTGAGCCGCAGAATTCCCTTCGCCATGCCGGAAATTCGGACGATCCGGCGAAATAGCAGAAAGGGCCAGAGTTATGTCATGGACTACATCAGGATCGGCGTTTTCGTTAATCGTTACTGCGGCGGTGGTGTGGGGCACAAAAATAACACAAACTCCTTCCATAATACCCGAAGCGGCCACGGCTTTTTGTATTTCCGGGCTGATATTGATCCACTGATCCCGCTGCTTGGTGTGAACCGGGAATTCCGCAAGATATGTCATAGTTCCCCTTTGGAAAGCTTAAGGGTATCGAAAAGCTCCACCGCATCTCCCTGCATGATCAGGTCCAGTTTGTAGAGGGTCAGGTTGATCCGGTGATCTGTCATGCGGTTCTGAGGAAAGTTGTAAGTTCTGATCCGCTCCGACCTGTCTCCGCTGCCAACCTGGTTTTTCCGGGCCTCCGCCCGTTCGCTGGCTGCCCTGGCCGCTTCCATTTCATAGATTCGGGCCCGGAGTATCCGCATGGCTTTGGCCTTGTTTTTGATTTGGCTCTTTTCGTCCTGGCAGTGAACGGTAATTCCCGTGGGAAGATGGGTGATCCGGACCGCCGAATCTGTGGTGTTTACGCATTGTCCGCCCGGGCCGCCGGCCCGCATTACGTCGATCCGCAGATCTTCGGTCCGTATCTCAATTTCCGTTTCGTCCGCTTCGGGCAGCACCGCCACGGTTACCGCCGAAGTGTGGATCCTGCCGGAAGCTTCCGTTGAGGGGACCCGCTGGACCCGGTGAACCCCCGATTCGTAACGGAGATTTTCGTATACATTACTGCCGCTGATCGAAAAAATTATTTCTTTGAATCCCCCTAGTTCAGTTTCGTTGGTATTCATAATTTCGAATTTCCATCCCCTGGTTTCCGCAAACCGGGAATACATGCGGTACAGATCCGAAGCAAAAAGGGCCGCCTCGTCCCCGCCGGTGCCGGCCCGAATTTCCATGATGATATTTTTTTCGTCCAGCGGATCACGGGGAATTAGGAGTACCTTAAGCCGGTCCTCTGAGTCTTTAAACCGAATTTCCAGGGCCTTTAGTTCTTCTCTGGCCAGCTCTTTCATCTCCGGGTCTTTTTCGTCCTGAACCATTACCCTGGCTCCCTCAATTTGTTCCGCCAGGGACTTCTGCCCGGAGGCGGTCTCCGCCACGGTGCTCAGGTATGAGTATTCCTTCATGGTTTCCCGGTATTTGTTCTGATCTTTTACCAGGGCGGGATCTTCAATCAATTTTTGAACTTCGCCATAACGATGGAGCAGGGATTGAAGCCGTTCGTTCATGCATATACCGCCTCCTAGCAGCATGGGTACACAATACAAAAAAAATCGGGTATGCTCAAGTTATGGGACTGGGGGAGATTACCGCCAATCTTGGCGAAAAAGCAAAAGATCTGCTGTCTGCCTGTACGGAATTTATCAGATCCCATCTTCGGATTGTGATGATCGCTGCTTCGGCTCTTTTAGTGATCATTTTGGCGCTCCTGATTTTGGTCCTGGCGGACAGCCAAAAAACCCAATCAGAGAATGTGCCTTCCGCTGGTGCAGCCGACACGCTGCCTTCCGAGATGTTTGCTGCGGATGATTTTTTTCTTCCCTATGAACCGGATTTTGTCCCCGATGTGCTTTTGGATCGGGAACCCAAAGACGGCTGGACCGAAGAAGACGCCCGGCCTTTCTGGACGGACCCCCTGGAAGGCAGCGAGAAAACTTGGCAGAATCGTATTGAGTCGGGTATAGATTCCCTTTTGGAGCACATACCGTGAAAAAGGCGCTAATTTTGGCGGCGGCGGTTTTGGTTTCCTGTAGATTAATCCCCGAAATAGAAGGGCCCTACCCAACATCGCCGGGACCCCGTTTCCCGCAGATCATCGAAGATGAAGACAAAACGAAGACACCATTGACTGAAAGCGGCGGCACAGCGGAGGCGGCTGCCGGTACGGAGGAGTCCGGCGAAACCAGTGATGAAGTTTCCGTGTTTCTTCCCGAAGAAGAGCCTTTTCAGGATGAAGGGGAGATGTCTGAATTTCCCGATGCGGTACTGGAATTGGGAGAAGCGGATTATCCGGAACTAGATCCGGAGGGGGAAACCATCGCAGATCCTGGACCCCCAGCGGATCAAATACCCCCCCCGCCGGAATCTGCCCTGGAGATTGAGCAAGCTCCGCCGGATCAGCCCCCGCCCCCGCCCCCGCCAGTACGGGAAACACCCCCCCCTCCTCCACCAATTACCGTCCGCCCCGCAGAACCCTCACCTCCTCCCCCGCAGGAACGGGAAACCCCTTCCGTTTCAGTTCCTGACATCCCCTTCCAGCCCGTATCTCCGGTTTCAGGTCCGGCAGAAAGCGATCTTCCCTACTCCCGGACGGTCAGGGCCCTGGCGGGCCAGTATATCGAAATTCCCTTCCGGGGACCCGGCTGGGTATATTTGGGTGAATTTGGTTCACGCCGGGGGATAAGTTACGATTCCCGGCGCATGGATGATGATGGGATGACCTTTGTTTTTCGGGCCGATGCGGCGGGGACCTACAGTTTAAGATTTAACCGCCAGGATTTTGTCCGGGATTTAGTATCAAATGATTATGTAAAGGTGATTGTAGAACAACCCCCATCCGATTCCCAGGGAAGGCAGGATCGGGTATACGCTGGTCCCCGGTGGCCTTTGGCGGTCGATCCGTCGGGAACAGCACGGGTATCCAACGCCGGAGAAGAAATATCGGCGGGACAAAACATAACTGCACCGGCACAGTCCGGAGCCGCACAACCAGCGGCTGTACAGCCAGCAGCGGGACAACCTGCATCTGCTCAGCCGAACACACTAACCGTACCGGAAGAAGCGCAGACGGCGGCGGCAGTCGTGGCTGTGCCTGCTGAGGATTGGCTAAAGAAGGCCCGGGAAGAGTACGATGCAGGCCGTATAGCAAATGCCCTGGGGGCTCTGGATCAATATATGATCCATTTTCCTGCGGGCAGCGACGAAGCCTTCTGGCTCTACGGCCAATCCCTGGAAGCAAATAACGAAGCGACAAGGAATATACGGTTTGCCCTGGATTATTACCGGCGGCTGGTGCAGGAATATCCTCAAAGTACCCGCTATGATGAAGCCCAGCGGCGTATTGCCTACCTGGAACGGTTTTATTTTAGTATTCAGTAGTTGAGACAATAAACGCAGCAAACTACATTTTGAATTCACTGCCCAGGTATATTTCCCTGACCATGTCGTCTGCCAGGATATGATCTTTGCCGCCCCGGGCAACGATGATCCCGTCATTGATGATGAACGCTTCGGTGGTGATCTCCAGTGTATCCCGTACATTGTGATCAGTAATAAGGACGCCGATTCCCTTGCCGGCAAGGCGGAGTATGATCTCTTTAAGTTCAAAAACTGTTTTGGGATCAATTCCCGCAAAGGGTTCATCCAGCAAAAGGAATTTAGGTTCCATGGCCAGGGCCCGGGCAATTTCGGTTCGCCGCCGTTCTCCCCCGGAAAGGGTATAGCCGTACTGGCGGCGTATTTTGTCAATGCCGAATTCACCTAAAAGCTGTTCCAGCCGTTCTTTCCGGGCGGTCTTGTCCAAATCGGATCGGGTTTCCAGAATGGCCCAGATATTTTTTTCCACCGAGAGTTTGCGAAACACCGATGCTTCCTGGGGAAGGTAGGTAATGCCAAGCCGGGCCCGGCGGTACATCGGTTCACGGGTAATTTCCGCATCGTTCAGCAGTACCCGGCCCGAAGAAGGACGGTGAAAACCAACAATAATATAGAAGATCGTGGTTTTTCCCGCGCCGTTGGGCCCCAGAAGACCCGCCACTTCTCCATTCTGCATGGAAAAGTCAATCCCCCGGACTACTTCCCGGCGCCCGAAAGATTTGTGCAGCTCCGCTACAGACAGGCGGTCCATTATTCCCCGCTTTTGATGGAACCGGAAACATCTCCTTCCATAATTACATCTTCCGTATCCAAATCCACCCGGATCCGGGCAGCCCGAAATTCATCATTCTTTTTGAACACCACCGGAAAACCCGAGAGGTCCAGCAGTTTTTCTTCCCGGCGGTATACTGCATATTCGGAACGGCATACAATATTTTTCTTGAAGAGCCGCACCGCAACCTGTAGAACCACAATTTCGGACTTGTCGTTGTATTCAATAAAGCGGCCCTTGGCAACTATTTCGTTCTGCCTGTCCTCCAGGGTAGAATTTCCTTCCAGTCGGGCAATCTTTAGTGTCCGGTCATAGCGCAGCCTGTCACTTTGGAAGATGATATTCTTTTTTTCTTCGAAACCCCAGACATTGCCGGAGCAGTCGATAAATTCATTATCCTTGCCCTGAATTTCTATACGATCCGCCCGAAGCAGTATGGTATCAGAATGAACTTCGGCATTTCCAGTAAGGATCAGTATTTCCTTGCCTGAAGCGCGGCTCCCGCTCATGTGATCCGCTTTAAAGGTAAAGGTTTCTCCATAAAGGGCGGCGGCAGGGAGGATAAAAATCAGGACGGCCAATTTCTTCATGGGATCATTTTACCATAAGCGGTACGGCTTTCAAAGCTCAAAATATTCGCCGGTCCGAAGCGGTTTGATCCGGGGGGCATACTGGGGATGCTCTTCGCAGTATATCTTTATCATGTGGAGAGGATACACCAGGGGTTCGTCACTCAAACTGATAACGCCAAAGTGCATGGGGATAACCGTTTTTGCATTAAGGTCATCGGCGGCGCGGAAGAATTCCGCCACATTCATGTGCTGATAGTGCATAAACCAGCGGGGTTCATAAGAACCCGCGCCAAGGATCGCATAGTCGATATCGTACTTGTTCCCGAATTCCTTAAAACCGCAAAAATACCCGGTATCTCCGGAAAAATAAAATGTTTTTGATGCCACTATTAAAAAACCGCCCCATAGAGTAGTGTTAGTGCTTTGACCAATACGCTGAGACCAGTGTTGGGCGGGAAGCAGCGTAAAATTCACCGGGCCGGCACTGGTGCTCTGCCACCAGTCCAGTTCGTGAACATTCTTTGCACCTCCCTTGATCATATGGTTCCTTAACCCCAGTGGTACAATGAAGACGGCATCTTTTTTAGTAAGTTGTTTTATGGCCCTTTTATCAAGATGATCGTAATGATTGTGGCTTATCAGCACCAGAGGATTTTGGGGAAGTTTTGAATAATCAAAGGGGATTTTTTCTTTCTTGCTGATCACCAGGGCGCGGTTTGAAAAAAAAGGATCCATCAGTATAGTAGCGCCGTCGATTTTGATGATAAACGAGGCGTGCCCTGCAAAAGAAATGCTGTTAAAGGCCGGGTCCGCAAGATATTCATAGGCATTATCCAGCGGGCCGTATTGTTCGGCAGGGAATTCTTCGAACATCATCTTCTTGCGGAAAAAAAACTTTTTTCTTTGTTGGTGTTCCTGGGACTGAGGCATCCAGGGATTAAAAAAAAGCCCTTCTTCATCCTGGTGCGGCCCATAGAGCAGGGAGGGATCGGCGGCGTTTACCCTCTCAAGCCAGGCCTCTTCGTCAAAATGAGGATCTTGCTGAGATCGGCAGGATATAAAAAGCATCAGGAACAAAATAAGACAGAGGATTTTTATCATTTTTTACCCGCGTACATAATGCAGGTTTTTCATTTTTTATACAAGAAAAATCCGCTTCTTTTTTGTTAAATTCCGAATCTCAGCGGGCTCTTGTAATTAAAACATTTGTATAGTACATCGGATATGGTAAAACAATGAGGATTTTCACATCTGTCAATTTTGATGAAGAAACAAAACGCCGCCTCTTGGCAGTTCAAGATCGGATCAGAAAAGAAGCGGGCCGGGGAAAATTTCCTCCCCGGGAAAATTTTCACCTTACCCTGGTTTTTCTGGGAGAAACCTCTGAAGAGCGGCTGCCGGAAATCAAGGATGCCATAGTACAGGCCGCTTCTTCCGGTGAAAAACCTCGTCCAGCCTTTGAGCTTTCCTTTTCCAGGGCAGGGTTTTTTAAGCGGGGTGCCAAAGAACTGTGGCGGCTGGACTCCGCAGATGACCCTGACGGCACGGAACGGCTGGCAGAACTACAGAGAGCCCTTGCCTCAGAACTTCTGACCAGGGGTTTCATCATTGATCCAAGGCCCTTTACCCCCCACATCACCCTGGGACGGGAAATAAAAAACGGCCCTTGGCCCTTCAAAACAGAGAACATCGCCATTCCGGTTAAGCGCATAAGCCTCATGCAGTCCCGGCATATTCCGGCGGACTCCGCTGTCCGGCAAAAACAAGTTTTCGCTGGAAGAAGATCCCTTGCTTATGTGGAAATTTTTGGTTATCCTTTAGATTAGGGTTAAAATGAGACGAGGAAAACAAAAATGAAAATTGAAAACAATTTTGTTGTATGGGATGACAAGTATTCAATAGGAATTCCTCTTATTGACAGCCAGCATAAAGAACTTATTGCCTTGACTAACGAACTTTACAAAGCCTGCCGGTATGGCGATGAAGCCGCAAAGGAGCAGTTCAGAATGACAATTCATGAAGCGGCGGCGTATGTAAAATTTCATTTTTCTGTCGAAGAGCAAATAATGCAAAAAGCTGGTTATCCAGATATTGTGAATCACAAAAAATATCATGCCGAGTTTGTTCGGGAAGTTTTAGGTAATGTGTCGGCTTTTGAGACGGGCAAAAGATTTATTCCCCAACAGTTTGCCAGATTCTTGTGGGATTGGATATTATCCCACATCGCCATAGTTGACACAAAATTGGGAAGCTATCTTCTGGACCTGCAGAGGACAGGCAAACTTGGCGTCATTGCTATGAAAGGTAAAGAAGCTGCATTATAACAAATAACAAAAACGCCCTCAACGTTTCGGGCGCTGATCCTGGGTGTCTTCTTCGCTGAAAATACAGCCGCAATACTTTTGCATATAAAGGCCCAGCCGCCGGGCTTCTGCCTGGCCTTTCCGGAACCGGGAGCGAAAATCCCGGTAGAGGAGGACCGTGCCGTACCGTTCTGCCGCTGTTTCGGCCTCCTCCTTAAGCAATTCATGATTCTGGTAGGGGCTGATAAACAGGGTGGTGCTGAAGGCATCAAACCCTTTTTCTTTTGCGGCAAGGGCGGTTCTTTCCATCCGCAGACGGCAGCAGAATGCACAGCGGCGGGGAAAATCAAAGTTGATGCTCCCGCCGGATCCTTCTTCCGGAATATCCTTAAAAAGGGAAATAAATTGCCGCAGGCCGTATTGATCGTCCATGATAAGGGGCAGCCCCAGGGTTTGAACATACTGAACCAGGCAGTTCCGGCGGTTCATATATTCCTTGCAAAGATGGATATTTGGATTGTACCAGAAAAGGACCGGCTCCACCCCCTCTTCCCGCAGCGATGTGATACACGCCACAGAACAGGGGGCGCAGCAACAATGGAGGAGGAGTTTCATGGGCTGTTCTTCCGGTTGATTTTCATGGGTATTGATTTTACCATCAATCCATGATCGAACCAATATCCAAGGCGGAAGAGAGAGTTCTGAAACTGCTCCGGGAATCAGAGGCCATGCTGGAGGGTCACTTCCTTCTTTCTTCGGGCCGTCATTCAAACAAGTATTTTCAGTGTGCCCGGCTTCTTCAATATCCGGACAGAACAGCAGAAGCGCTGAGGCCGCTGGCAGAACGAATCAAGGCCGATAAGAGTCTGGCTTTGGATGCCGTGGCGGGACCGGCCATGGGGGGAATCATCGCCGCCTGGGAACTGGGAAGGCAGCTTGGACTGCGTTCCTTTTTTACCGAACGAAACGAAGATGGAAAAATGACACTGCGCCGGGGTTTTGAGATAAAAAAGGGTGAACGGATCCTTATTGTGGAGGACGTGATCACCACGGGAAAATCCTTTGGCGAATGCGCCGCGGTACTGGAAAGCCTTGGGGCGGAAATTGCCGCCATAGCCTGTGTAGTGGATCGCAGGGCGGAAAATGACCTGGCCGGCATAAAATGGCCCCTCTATGCTGTATGCAGGGTGGAAGCAAAAAACTGGGAAGCGGTATCATGCGAACTGTGCAAGCAGGGAATCCCCGCAGTAAAACCCGGTTCCCGGAAAATCGGATGATGTATGGTTCGGAACGGACAATTGAAATAGCATGGCAAAAATAAAACCCTTTACGATCATCTATGAAGACGATGCAATCATGGCGGTAAACAAGGCGTCGGGCATTGCCGTAAAAGGCGATCGCTGGGACGAAGATATTCCAAGGCTGGACCTGCTGCTTAAACAGGAATTGGCTGCCCGCCAGGAAAAAACAGGGCAGGAACTTTTTACCGTACACAGGATAGACAAAGATACTTCAGGGCTGGTAATTTTTGCCAAAGATCAGAAAACTCACAAAGAGTTATCTGCTGCCTTTGAATCCCGGCAGGCGGAAAAAACCTATGTTGCCGTGATTCATGGGCGGCCTGCCTGGCCCGGCAGTAAAGCAAACTGTGATCTCCCCTTAGTACCGGACGGCAGCAAAAAGCATCTCACCATCATCGACAAATACCGGGGCAAGCCTTCCTTTACCGCATTTTCCCTTATCCTTTCCGCGGGAAATTACAGCGTGGTAGAAGCTCATCCCGAAACAGGAAGAACCCACCAGATACGGGTACATCTTTCCGCCATGGGATACCCCATTGTCTGCGATCCTCTTTATGGCAAAGCCGCCTCCGGGCGTGCCCGCAGCGGAACCGAAAAAGGGGTGTACCTTTCTTCGTTCAAGAAGGATTGGCGGGGCAATGCTTTTGAGGAACGGCCCCTTCTGGATCGGCTGGGCCTCCACGCGTCCGGACTTGTAATAAACGGAACTAAGTTCGAAGCGCCCCTGCCCAAAGATCTTGCGGCACTGATTAAGCAATTGAGCCTTTTACTTAAACCCCAGGCGAAATCCAATGCCAAAACGGAAACCGTCCGAGAAAGAAAGACTTTCGCCGGACCAGACACGCCAGATGGGAACCCATAACCGCAGGTCAAAGCCTAAATCAAGGCCTGCCAGTATGGGGAAATCCATACCGCCTCCGATAAAGGGAAAGACAAAACGGCCTCCCCAAAAATAGGAAGAGATTTTTTTCCGCGCTTCACCCACAGTATATCCATCCTGGTGGGCTGCGTTATCCTTGATGCCGTAGGCGGGAAAAATCATCCGTAAATCAAGTCCAAGGCCGCCGTAGGCCCGGATGGTAAATTTATCCCCCCTGGGGTGGAAATGGTATACGGGCTGGAATCCCAAAATAGCGCCTGCCACAAAGGCGCTGCGGAATTCATCATTGGCGGGAACAGCCCGCTTTAACGTAAAATCGTAGTCGTAGGTGGTACCATAAAGATCCAGGGAAAGTTCCATGGCCAAAAGATTGTTTAACGAATAGGAAGCTCCTACCCCAAGAGAAGGAAGAATAGGCATGGGAGCCGATGCATTGCCGCTGCCGTCCGGAAAAAAAAGCATGGTCCCGCGGGCAGACCATTCAAGGTTCTGGAAAATGGTACTTATTCCCTGAGCATACAACTGTGTCTTTAGAGGGAATACGGTAAAAAGCAGGCCCAGGATAATAGCCATAGACTGTTTGGTCTGCCCGCAGACCGGGCAGGAGAGTCTCATGCCGGGAGTTCTCCGATAAAGTTTTCTATCCGGTTTACGATATCCGCCGTAAAGCCCTTTATATCCGGTACATCATCCTTGTTTACTCTAAAACCAATTGCTCCGGGATGACCGCCGCCGTTTTTTATTTTTAATTCCGTCAGCACAGTCCGGAGATCAACATGGATATATTTTGCGCTGCGCCGTAAACGGAATTGAACAAAGTTAGACAGGGAAGGATCATCATAGTATGCTACCAGCCCAAGCATATTACAATTCTCAGCCATAGTATCCGCCGCCGCCTTAGAAGCATTGACAATCAGCTCCGTACCATAGGTATCAAAAAAATCCGCCGATTTCTTCGCGTCGATACAAATATAGTGAATGGATTTTTTGGTGTTTTTTAACTGCATTATTCCTTCAAAACAGCGTTTTTCCCGTACCGAAAAATTTTGGATCACGTCAAAAACCGCATCCATGGAGGAAAGGTTGTTGCTGCCTTTAAGGGTCTTCTCTCCCAGAGCCCGGTCAAAAATTTCGGTAAATCTCCGGTAATAAAATTTTTCCCGCCGGGTTTTCAGGTACCTGCCCATTTGGGAATCCCCCACAATGCCGGTAATAATCGCCAGGGAAAGATTCCTGGTAAAAAAATCTATTTTCTTAAACCGGTCTTTTTGACTTGCCATTTTTAGCAATAGGTAACCGACAAGCTCGCAGGTACTGGAAGCCTCACTGACCAGGCAATGATTCTCATCACCGGCATAGTAGGCATCTCCTTCCAGGTGATGGTCAATTTCGATTTTACAGATGTCCTTGTCCTTTATGTGGGCAGCAATATCATCGTTAAGGGCAATCATTTCCGGCTTGGGGGTATCCAGAACCACTACCGAGGAATAGCTTCTAATATTGGGCAGACTTCCATAGAACACCGAGATACCGTTGTATTTGCAGATTGCCAGAAGATAGCTGAATTGAGCCATGACCGGGCCGGCCAGATAAATGGAAATTTCCTTATTGAATTTTGAGAGGAGCAGGGCAAAAGCTACCAGCGAAGCAATGCAGTCCGTGTCAGGATCCTTGTGGCCCAGAAGCAGAAAAGAATCCCGTTCGAGAATGGTATCTGTGATCCGCTCTGCGATTCGTTTTTTCTCGGCAACAGTTCTAATTTCTACTTTTGTTTGTTTTTGCATTGTCGGCCTCTCCGTAGTATATACCTAATTCCAATTTATTGCCAGCAGTAAAAATCCCGCGGCCCCCAGGTTCCACTCTTCCTGTTCTTCCCATGCCGCAATTACCGTTCTTTCTCCGGCCAGCACAATGCCGGTATAGGCAAAGATTCCGCCATGGCTGGAGCCCGGTTCAGCCCCTCCGGCGGGCAGGGCAGGAAGCCTGAAATGGCCGTCTCTGACGCCGTCTTTGGCGTTGGTACTGCACCCGTAAATACCCCTGCCGTCAGGAAAGAGTATCACTGCAAAAGCATCTCTGCCGGACATGGAGGGACGGTAATAGCCGAAAACTTCCTGGGAAAATTCCGCTTCGGCACTGCAAAAAATACGTTTGGCAGGAAATTCCGGTGAAACCACCGTTACAATACAAGGCCCTTCTGCCAACCGGGCCGCCTCGGCAATGATCCAAGCCAGGAGAGGGGGAACATTGGGGGAATTTATTTCCAGCGGCCGGGACGCTGCCAGGTAAGCGTCTCCGCTGATGCCCATTCCCGGCTGATCTAAATCAGTGGTTTGAAAGTAACCATTGTCAATTTCTGTAGCGGCCCTGAAGTACCAACGACCGTCCCGGCCCAGAATCAGGCCTGAAACTTCCCGGTCCTTGGGAGCATTTGGCGGCTTTAAGGCGGGTATCTGAGGAAGTGAACCGAGGGACCACAGGGCAAATTCCGGAACATTTTGTTCTTCAAAAGAAAAAAACCTGTCCCTGGTAAAAAGGACCGACGGTTTTTGGCTGTAACAAAAAAACGCTGCCAGGGGATATCTTTCCCAAACTTCTCCGCCCGAATAATAGTAGATTGCTGTTTCTTCCCCGGAATTCCGCCATTCCAAAAGGCCGCCCCGGTTTACAGCGGCATAGAAGACCTCTTCCTGAGATTCATCAATCGGCAAAAACCCCTGAATATACAGGCCATGGCTCCAAGGTACAAAGGGATCGATCGAAGATTCAGCGGGAGAAGGGATGAGTTGGGGACCGCCGGGAACCAGTTCAAACCAAAAGGGCTCATGACTTGTGTGCCTTACCAGATATACAGGTTCCAGTCCTTCCCTATCGCCGGTATGGTTCACTGAACAGGAGGAAAGAATCACAGGCAGCATAATCAGCGCCGCCGCTAGGGCTGAAAATATCCTTTGAACTTTACCGGGCATTCCAAAGTTTTGCCGGTTTTTTTGGCATTGTCAATGTCAGGGGAAGGGATTCCAAAGCCGGGAATTTGACGATGCGCTGAGTATGCCCCCGGGGCATACAAAAATTTCGGGCCGGGAGGAAAGAAGAAGTAAAACATCTCCGCCTTTCTCCCAAAATTCGACGGGTCTAAAAGGGGATGCCCCCAGCCAGGGCCCGGCATGGGGAATGACAATTTCTGTACTGTCCCGGGATTCCGCCCTGATAAGGCTTCGCCTGAATCCTGAACGGACGGTATTTTCCGCAATGCCTTTCCAGTCCGCTAGCCAGGGATCGATCCTTAGTTCTTCCGCCGCTTCTTCCCTTAAGAGTGTACGGAACCGTTTCCAGTCAAAGTATTCCGGCATCCTGTTTGTTGTATGCAGGGACCGGGCTCTGTCCAACTCTCGATAAAAATATGCTTCAACGCCGGCTTCCCAGCTTAGGATGATTTTTCCATCCGCAGCGTCAAAAGGAAAAAGAGCACCGGCGGGATAAAAAAAACCCGCCACTATGCTTTTTTCCGGCCAATAGGGCCAGGCAAGAACAGCACTGGGCCATTCATTCAAGATATCGATTGTACCGGCGTCATTTCCTGGAATTTCTGTACGCCGCAGTTTGCCCCCCGAATCGTACCATTCCAGGAGCCACCGGCATTCTTTCCCCAGTAGTTCTGTCCGGAATGGGGGAGAAGGAGGCATCTGTACCCGGTAGGATTCAGGAATTGGCGATGGCCCGCAGGATGTAACCAGTGCTGCAATAACAAAAAGTAAAAAATGCTGAGTTTTCATGTTTACATGAGGGATGCGGCAGGTACGACGCTTGTATACAGTTTAATCTTTTATCAAAACTTCGGTTGATTTTACAGGTTTTCGACAGCCTCGTTAGGGAGGTTCTGCAAGTAAAAATCCAAGGCCGTAGCCCGGACCAGGACGCTATCGTCGGTATTTCCTCCGGTCTTGCGGGTTTTCAACGATTTTACAAGGTTTTCGATCAACTCTTTGCCCGATTTCATTCCCAATCCGGCCGCTTCAGGAACAAAGGAATCTAACTCTGCAATAACGCTGTCAGGCACCGATTCATACCCCGATTCAGGAAACCCTTTAATGAGTGCATCGAGTTTTGAATGCACTTCGCCGATAGTCATGGTATACCTCGATAAAACACTGTCCCCTACTATACCACATATCGCCCAAAGGAACAACCTTTTTTATCGATAAGAATCTTGTTCGCCCTGCTTAGTTATAGTTTTCCGGTACATCAGAATTAACCCTGATAACTTTGCCGGTAGCGAAAATTTCAGTGGAAGCCGGGTCGTTTTCGGCTGATCTCCCGGTAACCCATACAATATCCCGAACATCAATGTTACCGGAATATTTTTGTCCCGCCGTTCTCAGCAACATGATATAAGCCTGCTTATTTATAGGATTTTTTACGCTTTTCATAAAGAAAAACGACGATTTTACTATAAAAGTGGTTTGAACCGTTCCTATCACTGTTTCTTCCCCTGACAGCGGCATATACTGCCCTGTTGAAACGCAGGAGGCCATTAGTCCTGCAATCAGGGAGGCCATCAATACCAATGTCAGCTTTCTGCCGGTTTTCATAAGAACCCTCCTATTTTGTGCGGCTGCCTTCGCCGGTTTTGCCGGTGCGCCGCACCTTATAATCAAATATGAAACGAAGTTTCATAAAACTTCCAAAAAAGTGATTGTTATTTTAATCCTGCTGCGAGTTCCCAATCGTAATACGCAGACAGGTACTCAAAGCTGGTGTTTGCAAAATTAAGCCAAACTTGATCCAGCTTGTCTTGTGCATCAATAACGGCGAGATAGGTCGCCTGCCCGTTTGCGTAGGCCCTTTGCGCCAGTGCAACCGCCCGCCGTGCGGTTTCCACGGTAAGAAACGACGATTCCCTGCGCTGCCAGGCTCCGGCGAGCCGGAGTTGTAACTCAAACAGTTCGCTTTCGATAGCTGTTTCTTTTTGTGACAGAGCGATGGTTACTTTTTCCTGCTCCAATTTTGCAGCCTGCATACGGGCCAGGCGGGCACCTCCGGTAAAAATTGGTATCTTAACGATTAGTCCCAGAGAAGCGGAACTAAAATCATAGTCTCCAATAAGAGAAGTGCCGTTTCCCATGCCGCCCAGGACATACGAAATAGAAGCGGATACTTCCGGCAGGAGTAAGTTTCTGGCGGCATCACGTTCTATGCCGGTTAATTCGCGGGACAGCAAAAGAGAGCGGTAATCGGCCCGGTTTGCAAGGACGCTGCCCAAGTTCGGCGATTCAGAAATTTCCGGTAAATCCGTATTAACTTGTGTCAGCGTGATAGCTTGAGAATGGGGAATCCCTGCAAGATCGCGGAAAGCGATCAAAATCACCTCGGCATTTTTTTTTGCTTCCCCGGTAGCGTCGGTTTTTGTCCTCCAGTCTACCTCTGCGGAAAGCAGATCCAGTTCAATGGCGGCGCCAACCTGATATAATCGCTGTACCCGCTGGTATTGTTCCAAGCTGAGGCGTTCCGAAGATTCTCGTATTTCCACGACCAGAAGGGCAAGCTGCGCCCTGGTATATAGTTTTTTTGCAGCGCACAGGACGGCCAGCCGCACCGCCTCAAGGGACTGTTCTCGTATGGCCCGTGCAATCTTCGCCTTGTTGTAATTGGCCATTGCACCGGAGCTGAACAGAACTTGGTTAACACCGATCCCCAGGGTCAATTCATTGTCAAAATTGGTACGGACATCCTGAAAGATAAGGCTGCCGCCGCCGGGCTGCGAAGCCACCGGCATGGACTGTGTTTGTTCGGTAAGGCTGCGGTTATATCCCCCCTGCACTCCTATGCCGGGCAGAAACGCCGACCTTGCCTGGGTGACGGTCGTTTTTGCCAGTTCAAGGTCTTTGAACGCCATTAAAAGATCGGGATTATTCCTCTCCACCATGGCAAGGTACGCCGTTAGATCATATTCCTCGGCAGATATGGCTGTCGCGATAAAACACGCTATTATTACTACGAACCACACAAATCGTACCTGCGGTACAGCAGAGAACCTTTGATTCGACTTCTTTTTTTTTGTTTGTCCTGGTTTGTGTTGGTTCGTGGTTAAAGTGCTTTTCAGGCGCCTTTGTATGCTTTGTGCTGTTTGTTTCATTTTCCCGCTCCTTTTTTGATTTTTTTGCTCAGGACAAACTCAAGGCAGGGGATAAGCCAAAGAGTCATAACCATTGATGAGACAATCCCGCCGGCTACAACAATACCCATGGGCTGCCGTATTTCCGCCAAGGATTCGCCTATACCCAGTGCCATGGGAATTACTCCAAGAATAACGGCGATATTACTCATCAGGATTGCTTTTAATTTTGTCGGACAAGCGCTGATCATGGCCTCACATATGTCCATGCCTTCCCGCCTGAGCTGGTTGTAATAATCCAAAATCAGAATAGCGTTGTTCACCACAATGCCGACCAGCATGACAATGCCGATCATGGCAATATTGTTCAGGACCGTCCCTGTTAAAAGGCACCCCAGTGTAACGCCAATAATTGAAAGTGGAATTGTGGAAAGAACAAATAACGGCTGGATCGTGCTTTCCAGAATCGCCGCCAGGAGCATATACACGAGGAGTATGGCGGTAATGAACACAATGGCCATGCTCACCATGGTTTCGCTCATGGAGTCCGACATGCCCGCTTGACTAATGCTGTAGCCGGCGGGCATATCAACTTCTTCCGCTGCTTTCATGACATCGGCAAGGACCGAGCCCTGTACATAGCCCGGCAGGAGATCGGCGGTAATTTCAATAGTCTGCTGTTTGTTTACCCGCATGATCATGTTGTAGCCGTTTTCAAATTGGACATCTGCGTAACGGGACAGGGGAAAAATTCCCGAATTGGTAACAACGGGAATGTTCCGTATGCCTTCAATATCCTTAAGGCTCTCTCCGTTCATTTTTACCCTTATGTCGTACTCCGCGCCGCCTTCCTTATAGGTAGTGCTGACAAGCCCGTCAATTGCAAACCGGAGGCTCATGGCAACCGTTTGTATAGTAAGGCCATCTTGCAAAATCTGTTTGCGATTCGGTACAAAAACCAGTTCCCGTTTACCGGATTTTGAGTTCGCTGCCGCATTCATGATGCCTGGTACTTCCGCAATCCGGCTGCGCAGTTTTTCTCCGATTCTATTTAAAACAGCGCTGTCGCTTCCTTTCAGAAACAGATCTATTTGCGCTCCCTCGGCAATGACCAGTTCAGGGATAGCGGCAACTTTGATGTCAGCTCCGGGAATTTCCGAAAGGGTTCTTGTCATGGCGGCGGCCACGGCATCATTACGCATAGCCCGTTGTTTTTTAGGGACAAGGGAGATATTCATTTGGGCAACGCTCACATCTCTTGTCAGAGAGCCGGCATTTCCAAGGGTCGTCAGTATGGTTTGCACTTCACTGTAGGCGGCAAGGCGGTTTTCTATTTCCGCAAGCACCGCCGCTGTCATATCAAGGCTGCTTCCCTGGGGTAATTCTACTTTTACCTGTATTCTGCCGCCGTCACTTTTCGGAGTTATTTCCATTTCTATTTTTGAAAAACCAATGATGCTTAAGACAAACACAGCAAGGACTGCGCCAATAAACTTCACTGCTCTCCGTCTGTGCCCAAGAAAATATTCAATTGACTTTTTGTACAATTCCTCAAGTTTTTTGAAAAAAGCGTCCAGCTTTTGGCTTATCTTTCCTTCGAAAAGTTCTTTTAGGAATTCTTCAATTTTTCCAAAAAAAGCTTCCAGTTTACGATTTACTTTTCCTTTGTACAGTTTTTCAGATCTTCTGAAAAACATTTCCAGCCTGTGGTTTGTTTTTCCTTCCTTTTTTGTTTTTTCCGGTAAAAAACGCGAGGCCAGCAGCGGGGTAACGGTAAAAGAAACAATAATAGAAAAAATCGTAGCAATGACTATCGCATAGGCAAAATCGCCGAGGATCTGTCCTATCGGCCCCTCCATGCTGCCCAGGGGCACAAACACCGCCACATTGGTCCCGGTTGAGGCGATGACAGCCATTATCACTTCCTTGGTTCCTTTGGAAGCGGCTTCTACGCGGGAACGGCCCTGTTCCTTGTGGCGGAATATGTTTTCCAGAACTACCACCGAATTGGCCACCAGGGTTCCAACAGCACAGGAAAGCCCCATAAGAGAAAGCACGTTGATGCTGATGTTCATAAATTGCATCACCAGGAAGGTTGAGATTATCGAGAATGGCATGGAGACAGCAATGATAATTGTTGAACGCCAGTCATGCAAAAAGAACAAAAGAACCAGGCCGGTAAGAACGATACCAAGGATGAGGTTGCTTAAAGTGTCGTTCACCGAGTCCCGGACGAAACCCGCATCCTCTCTGATAACATTAAGATGGACCCTGTTTCCCGAGTCCTGCTCTATTCTGGGAAGAAGCTTTATGATACCGTCAACAACGCTGACACTGTTGGCGGTAGGATTCTTCGCTATCCTCAATAGAAGGGCTTTTTCATTTCGGCCGCCCGCTTCTTTGTCATAAAAAATCGTTCTCTCTCGAACAAGTGTTTGTGAATCATAGACATCGGCAAGCTGGCGGAGTTTAAAAACCCCGGCGCGGGTGGGGATGTCAATATCTTCTATTTCCTCAATCGAAGAGAATTCGCCTTTAAAGCGCACGGGAATGTCCTGATTATCGAAGGCAAGGTTACCGCTGGGCATTTCCAAATTGGCCCGCGCAATGATGCCGGCGACTTGTTCAACCGGCAGAAAACGCTCAAAAACCGGCGTACTGTGCAGTTCAACCCGGATTTCCCTTTCTTCGCCGACCGAAAGTTCAACGTTGCCAACCCCTGTTACCTGGGAAAGACGATCCTTGACCACTGTAGAGGCGTATTCGTAAAGTTCTGTACCGCTCATGTCTCCTTCGATTATGATCTCCATAACCGGCATTGCACTGGCTAAATCCACTTTGGAGATAACAGGCTTTCCAGCCCCTAATGGAAAGTCAGCCGCAATGGCATCTACCTTGTCCTTTACTTCCTGGACAGCAAGATTTTCATCTTTTCCGTCCTTAAACCGGACGATAACCATGGAAACACTGTCCATGGAGTATGAGGTTATGGAATCAAGTTCGCCGATGGAAAAAATCTGATCTTCAATTCTTTTGGTAATCTGGGTTTCTATGGACTCAGGGCTGGCCCCTCCGTATATTGTTTGTACAGACACTACGGGAACCGCTATATCAGGCAATAAGCTTACCGGCAGGGTAAAATAGGCGAGAATTCCGAAGATAACAAGGGCAAGGCAGCCCATGAGAATCGTTACCGGCCTCTTGGTACTCAGGTCAACAATGTGCATAACGGCTCCTTCTAGTATTCCGACGGCAAAATGCCGGGGACAATATTAAGCCTGGTTTCCTCATTGATCCGGGTTACCCCTTCGCTCACAATGATATCCCCTTCGGAGAGGCCGCCGATTATTTCAAGGCGCAGGCCTTTCTCTTCTCCTGTTTGTACCGCGACCTGACGGGCCCGCGGCAGCATGGGTTCCGGCGGTTCCGTTGATTCCTGCGATGCCGAAGATGCCGGATTGTCGACGACATAAACTACCGGCCCCCTTTCGGTCTGTACCAGTTCCCGCCGTGAAAGAACAATGGCCTTTTCGTTACGGTAGGTTTCGACCGCTATGTCTACGTTCATTCCGCTGACCAGCCTGTGGTTTCCGCTGGCAAAAGAGACGGTAACGGGAAAACTTTGTTTTTGGCTGTCCATGATCAGTGAAACTTGAGTTATGCGGCCTTCGATTATTTCGCCCGCCTGACTACCTCTGGCAAGATCAATAAAGGACCGCGCCCCGGTCTGTATAAGTTCAATTTCATCTACCCCAACATAAAGCCTGGCTTCAAACCCGGAACTGTTTGACACGGTAAAAAGGGGCGTCCCTGCCCGGACATTTTCCGTGGCGCGGACATTAATTTGAGTAATCGTTCCGGATATGGGCGCCTTAACGTATACCATATCATTGGCGGCCCTAAGATTTGTTGCGCTGATTTCATATTGCATTCTAACGGCATCATAATCCTGCCTGGAAACATCGTTGCTGCTGAACAAAACGCTTGACCGGTTAAAGGCAGCCTGGGCATTTGAATAGGCCAGACCCGCTTGCTGCAATACCCTGTTGTCCGGTGAAAAGGACACGATAACTGCGCCCTGACTAACCGTATCACCGACACTTGCCGAAATGGTCCTGACCACATCGTCTAGGCCGGCGAAAGCGGTTGATTCCGAACTGGCTTGAATAAGAGCGGGATACTTAAGGTATACCGAAAAATCCTCGGGTTTAATTTCCCGTACACTAACCGGCTGTCCGTTTTCGGCATGAAGCTGTTCCATGCTCGCTGCGCTGTCTTTTCCACAAGAGGAAAGGACCATAAATATTGGGAGAAAAAGAATAAAATACCTTATTCTGTACAGCACGACAACCTCCTTGCAATAGCATCTCGTCTTAAGATATTTTGAATTTAGGCAGGTGATGTTATGAGTTGTTAAAGAATTGTTGAGAAAATATTAAATCATTAAAATTTAAGGAAAAAAGCGGAAACCCCTGTCAAATCGATGATAGTACGTCCTTTTTTTACAGGTGCAGTAAATCATGCAGGGGCGGCACGGTAAGGTATTCCGGCGTTTCATACCAGATTTCGTCCGCCGGCTTAAATTCTTCTTCGAAGTCAAACTCCAGGATTTCTTCCGGTATTTCAATATCCCCCGCCGGGGCTGTTTCCTCAGGTGTTTCCTCAAGTGTTTCCTCTACAGGAACAAATGGGGTTTTTAAAACCGGTACCTCGAGAGGCTTTTTCTCAGCCCGCGGCTCGCTGCGGGGAGGGTCGCTTTCAGGAATTTCGATTCGGGGAGCTTCCACCCTGGCAGTGTACTCCCGGATGATTACTTCCTTGAAACCGGCACAGTCCAGGCGGTTAATGGCGGTCCGTACTTCACTGGCGGCGGCTATAACGAATACCCTGGTCAAATCGCCGATTTTTTCGTACCGGGGAACAAAGCCATTCTTTGTTAAAATGTCAGCAGCCCTTTTTATATTGGAGTCCAGGCGGAAAGCGCCGATCTGTAATTGATAAGTTTTTCCTGTATTAGCCCTGGGAATGGTTCCGATAATTTTGATGTTTTGGGCAGAGGAAAAACTGCAAATCATCAAAAAAACGGCGGTAAGGATACTTTTTTTAAGTACGGCACTGTTCATGGCTTTTCCTGCGGCTCTGCTGCCGGGTTACCGGGATTCCCCGGCGCGCTTTGCGATTCAGCGGAATTGGCGGGCGGATTAACGGGAATGCTTTGATTTGCCTCTGCTGCGGGCTGCACCGGTTGTGTTGGATTCGCGCTTTGTTTTTCTGAAGCCGCAGGAAGAGACGCCGGAATAAGCGGCGGCACGGTAAATCCTGCGGACTTAATCCCATCGTTAGCCCGGTTGATAATTCCTTCCATTGCCGGATCAGCGGGATTCTGGAAACCATTCTTTAATTCAAAAAAACCTCCGGCAGTTTTATGATAAACATGGGTTCCATAATCACCATAGTAAACATCCTGAATAATAAAAACCGCATCACCCAGATACCACAATTTAAAACGGAATATGATAATGCCTTCGTTGATATGCCGGAACATAACCGTTTTTACTTCGTTGTTCAGTGTCTGGATTACAAATTCATCAAAATCATTGTTCGGCCCGTTCCGTTTAACGGTAACGATTGATGCCCCCGGCGCATCACCTGCTATTAAACTGATATTTTTTAGAAGGCCGTCCTGTTTGGAATCAAATAGCATATCCCAAAAAGCTTTGGTCACCCTGCCGTCCTGTGAAAAACCCATATAGTACTGTACCGCTTTGACTGACCCTTCGGTTAAGGGACCGTACCAGCCATCGGCGGCGCCTGTTTTTCTAAAGCCCAGAGATAAAAGCCGCTGCTGCAATCTGGTAATATCGGGACCGTTCATCCTCCGGTTCTGCATCTGGATAACCCGGGAAAAGTTCTGAGCATTCAGATTGGACAATGCGGAAACCAATAAAAGCAATAAAATAATTGCAGAAGTTTTTTTCATGCAATACCCCTTATTCAGCTTCGGAATCAAGTTCTTCAAATTCTTCCTGTTCAATACTTTCCAGCTTTTTGGTGATCTGGACCGCCATTTTTTTACCGATTACACCGGGCCGGCAGAGAAATTTTTTCTTGCTTCCAACGTTAAGGGAATAGGGATCCCCTACCCGTACATTGTACAGATGGATGATGTCCCCCACCCGCAGGGTTACCACCTCTTTTATGGGAAGCTGAATCCGTCCGATTTCGGCGGCCACGGCAACATCCACTGAAGTAAGTTTTTCTTTTAAAATAGCCAGGTTTTCCGTGGTAGTGGTCCGTCGGGCGGACGAATACCAGAATTGAACCGAAAGCTTGTTGACAATGGGTTCAATGGTCAGATAGGGAATACAGAAATTCATCATCCCCTCCACATCACCCACCTTCGTCTCCAGCGTTACCAGAACCACCATG
>Ga0082212_10000407_pt1 | contig 63053 bp, 63 predicted proteins | sample TergutNt197P3_FD_71548 | JGI IMG/M metagenome (GOLD analysis project Ga0082212, IMG submission 71548) | Neocapritermes taracua P3 segment gut microbial communities from Petit-Saut dam, French Guiana - Nt197 P3 | ecosystem: Host-associated > Arthropoda: Insects > Digestive system > Gut ... | reverse complement strand
CACTTAACAAGGCGCCACTTCGTTAGAAATGGGAATTATTTACATCGATATCCTCTGCGGGGGTGACATTTTCAAGAGATAATTAGCACGGATAGGGGGTGACATTTTTAGAGGTTATTGACACCTCACACCGCCACCGGAATATTGCGAATCTGCTCATGATGGCGATACCCTTCCACCCGAAAATCCTCCACCGCAAAATCATAGAAACAACGGCGCTCAGGATTAATCCAAAGGCGCGGCGCCGGAAAAGGCTCGCGTGCGATCAGGTCACAAACCAATGGAATATGCCGGTCATAGATATGGGCATCAGCAATGACATGAAGCAGCACCCCCGCCTCCAAAGAACTGACCTGGGCCAGCATGTGGATCAGAATAGCATATTGAGCCACATTCCAATTGTTGGCCACCAGGACATCCTGAGATCGCTGATTGAGAATCGCGTTCAACTTCTTCCCCACCACATTAAAGGTAACACTATGGGCGCAAGGGTACAGATGCATCTCGTGCAAGTCCGCATGATTATACATATTGACCACCATACGGCGGCTCCAAGGTGCATGGGCCAGATCATGCAGAACACGATCCACCTGATCAAATTCCCCTTCAGGGTAGGTATGCCTCAATCCTAGCTGATACCCATAAGCTTTGCCGATGGATCCGGACTCATCGGCCCAGCTGTCCCAGATATGACTGCTTAAATCTCGAATATTATTGGACTTTTTTTGCCAAATCCATAACAGCTCATCCACAGCCGCCGCCAGATTTGTCGGGCGCAAAGTCAAAAGAGGGAACTCTTCGGCCAAATCATAGCGGTTAATAATCCCGAACTGTTTCATTGTATGGGCTGGCGACCCATCTTCCCAGCGCGCCCGCACCCTTTGGCCCTCCGAGGAGCTTCCCTCATTGAGAACGGATCGGCACATCATGATAAAAAGGTCATCAGCCTTGCTCATAGAACTCTCCCCCTTTCCTCTGTCTCCTTTTCCTCATCTTTACCAATAGGCTGTCCATCGGTTCCCACACCAGGTTCCTCATTGACTTCTATAATATGATTAATTTTAGCAAAAACAGCCGCCAGCCGCTCCTGCTGATCCGACATATGCAGATACCCAATCAGCGCTTCCAACCCCGTCGCATGCCTATAGGCCAAAACATCAGCATGGCGCGGGTGCTGTCCTTTGGCATTGCGCCCACGGCGAAATACAGCCTGTTCATCCTCATCAAGATCAGGCAGCAATCTTTTCATCAGAGCCGCTTGTCCCTTCGCCTGAACCAGGCGGACAGCAGCATGATGCAGCTCATCGGCACGCACCAAGCCCTTTTTGATCAAATAAGTGCGCACCCAAATCTCATACACGGCATCGCCAATATAAGCCAACGTCAACACCGGAAGCTCGCTGGGCTTTCCATGAAACTCTCTGGGATTTTCGTTCAAAGTCATGTCTTTTTGCGTGGGGTTCATAGAGAATACCTGCCTAGCTCCTACAATATAATTTTTTTGAGTTCTTCTTGGTTAATCCTTTTCCCTTCTGCCACACTATCTCACCATCACCGTTCCTTAAGACTTTGCTGCCCCCTGCTTTATCTATAAAAACAACCGTTTGGCCTTTCTCATTAATGTATCCCTCTTTCCAGTCTTCCGAAACCATTGCCAAACCATTGGATGCAAAATCCTTTGCATCTTCAAATCTTGGTGGAACCACCATTTCACCCTTAGTATTGATATAGCCATATTTTCCGTTCTCCTTAACAGCAGCCAACCCATTAGCAGCAAAATTTAGAACATACTCAAACCTTGGCGAAATGGTCATCACACCTCCGGAATTAATGAAACCCCATTTTCCGTTTTCATAGACCCCCGCTAAACCATGAGCATCAAAATCCAATGCATACTCAAACCTTGGCGAAATCACCATTTCGCCCTTAGCATTAATGTAACCATGTTGACGATCCACCTCAACCTTTGCCAGACCATTGGAAGCAAATCCCCATGCGCATGCGAACTTTGGTGGAATCACAGTTTCGCCATTGGTGTCAATATACCTGAATTTTTCTTTTACACTGGTTACACGAAATTCATCAGATTCTTCTATTATATGAAGCCAGTCTTCATTGACAACAGCCAGTCCATTTCCAGCAAAGCACTTGGCCACCTGATACTTCGCTGGAATCATCATCTCACCTTCATCATTGATATAACCCCATTTTCCATTTACCCGGACTGGTGCCAAACCATTGGAAAAAGGCCATGCAAGTTCAAATCTTGGGGCAATTACCACCTCACCTTTGGCATTAATGTAGCCCCATTTTTTGTTATCCTGGATTGCCGCCAGGTTATTGTCAGCAAAAGGTCCTGCACTCTCAAACATCAGCGGTATCACTGTCTCACCCTTGACATTAATGTAACCCCATTTCCCCTTTTCTTCAACCGTAGCCAAGTCATTAGTGGCAAATTCCCACGCCCACAGAAACCTTGGCGGAATTACCATTTCACCTTTGCCATTAATGTAACCCCATTTCCCGCTTATGCATATCGGAACAAGATCTTCTCCACAATGATTTGTTGATATTGATTTCTTGACTCCATCGAAAACGTTAATATCCATTTCTCGAGGAAGGGAATCCTGTTGATCAGGTTCACAAATGTTCTCAATTAATGGCTCATTAAGCTTACATTGTTCGATTAATCTGTTCCACAAGGGAAATGGGAACCCAGTCTCTGTATTATCAGTCTCTGTATTATCAGTCTCTGTATTATCAGTCTCTGTATTATCAGTCTCTGTATTATCAGTCTCTGTATTATCAAAACTTCTTAGAGAATAGGCATCCTCACCCTTGTAAAGCCAACCTTTGCCGTTAGTAGGATCTACAACCCATTGAGCATCTCTTCCATAATTCCGCCAGTAAACCGCAGCTTGATCCAGCCTTTGTTTACACGAATCCAATTCTTGCTCAGAATACAATTGAGACGACTTCAGCAAATCATATTGCAATTGTATAATCTGTTGAAACTCAGATAAATTATCTGCCCCGACAAATCTAATCAATAGCAATTTTGCGATCCACTCATCCAGGTGATTAATCTCGGAAATTCTTGTTGTGAGGATATTAAATTCGTCATATCGAAAGACAAAAGGAATCGGATGTGCTTGATCATCCCAAGCAATCTCAAATTCTTCCTGATTATATTTAAGGACAAAGGAAATATATGAGAAATCATGTCCAGGATCAATAGATAAACAAAATTCATTGGATAAGAAAAACTTAATTGGCTGTTCATCCAATAATTCATACGAAAAGTCGTCTTCCAAAATCCAAAAATATCTCAGCCAGAATTCTTTTGTATGAAATAGTTTCATTAACTCTTGCTGCATGATAATCTCCTTATGGTCTGTTAGGAACTCGTAATGTCAAATAAAAACAAGTCGTTCTGGCCCTGCTAACCCCTAACGGGTGCAGCCCGCTCTTAGTAAACTTACAGATGCGAAGCGTCAATAAAAAACAAGAAAATCCAATATTGACCACTAACCACTGATCACTGACCACTTGCGGGCTTAGCCCGCATTAGTCACAGTCTCTTAGTAGCCAGTTTCCCAACCCTCACAGACAACCCTCAACAGCATACCACCGCACCCCATCCCGCGTATCTTCAATAACAATCCCATCCGCCTTACAGCGATCCCGAATCAGATCAGCCGCCGCCCAATTTTTGGCACTCCGGGCCCGGCTGCGCAATTCCAGCAGAACATCCATGACAAGCGCCCTATTAACACCAGCAGCCTGTGCCGACACCAGAATAGTCTGCGCAGCGTCCACATCGTCCACATCTACCCCCATGCCCAGACATTTCTGCCGGATCACCTGTGCCATTTCCTCATCCCCATTGCTCTGAGCCCGCCCATACAACTCCAGAATAATATCCATAACCCCATCTATTGAGGCCTCAGAGGCATCATTCTGATCCTGAGCCGTCGTAATATCGAACCCCAGAACATCTGCCAGATCCACCAAAGTCTCTCGCATGACCGCTAAACCCACAATCGCCTCCGGCTGACTCACAGCCGAGTTAATATCCCGGGCCAAGTCAAACAACACTCCAAAAGCCTGGGCCGAATTGAAGTCATCCTCCATTGCCCCTTCGAAGTGCTGACGAACGCGGCACACCAAACTTGCCTCTTCCTGAAGATCGCCATCACTGGGCACAAGGGGCAAACCTTCATCGATCCCGCCTCCCTCCGCTTGACCTTTAGGCAAGCGCTCATCTGCCAAGCACTCATCTGCCAAGCACTCATCTGCCAAGCGTTCATCTGCCAAGCGCACACTGGTTTTGAGACGTTCCAGCCCCTTCGCCGCCATTTCCAGTTTTTCCTGGTCAAAGAGAGCCGGACTCCGATAATGGGTACTCAACAGATAAAAACGGATCACTTCTCCGCTAAACTTTTGCAGTACATCCCGCACCAGAAAAAAATTCTTCAGCGACTTAGACATTTTTTCTTCCTTCTCATCTTCATCACTGCTCTTCACCGTAATAAAAGCATTATGCATCCAATAGCGCGCACAGTACTGCCCCTCCATAAAAGCCTCCGACTGGGCCACTTCATTCTCATGGTGCGGAAACACCAAATCCCCGCCCCCGCCATGAATATCAAATTCCGGCCCCAGATACTTATGCGACATTGCCGAACACTCAATATGCCAGCCCGGCCGGCCCATCCCCCACGGACTCTGCCAAGACGGCTCTCCCGGCGCCGATTTTTTCCACAGGGCAAAATCCATCGGATTTTCCTTGCGTTCATCAACCTCAACACGTTCCCCCGCGCGCATATCTTCCAGAGACCGCCCGGACAGCCTGCCGTAAGGCTCATAACGGGTTACAGCAAAATAAACGTCGCCCCCCACCGCATAAGCCAGGCCCTTCTCTTCCAAGACCCGGATCATCTCAATCATATCATCAACATGCTCAGTAGCCTTGGGATGGATGCTGGCCGGCATAATATTCAATGCCTGAGCATCTTTAAAATACTCTTGAATATAAAACTCCGCTACCGCCTGGGCCGACCTATTTTCCTCCGCGGCCCGCGCAATAATTTTGTCATCAACATCCGTAAAATTCTGCACATATGTCACCTGATACCCGCGATACAAAAAATAGCGCCGGATCATATCAAAAACCACAAGCATGCGGGCATTGCCCAAATGAAAATAATTGTATGTTGTCGGCCCACACCCATACATAGAAACTTCCCCAGCCTTGCGCGGGATGAATTCTTCCTTCTGCCGCGTCAATGTATTATAGAGTCTCATTGTATTTCCTCCTAGTCTCCGCTGGTTAGCTTAGATACTTCTCCGTCTCTCCCATCCGCGCCAAAATATTCTCCACACCCAGCAGCGCAAACACCCGATCCAGATCCGGTCCATGCATCTGACCCGTGACACTGACACGCAGCGGCATAAAAATATCCTTACCCTTCAGGCCCAGATCTTTCCCCAACTGTTTGAGAATCGACTTCACCCGAACCCCATCGAGTTCCGACACCCCTTCCAGCCGGCTCCGGAAAGCCTCCCGCACCACACCCACCGCAGATCCTCGCAAAACCTCCCGGGCTTCTTCATCCAAGTCCCCCACATGGGGCCCGCAAAGCACATCCACAAAATCCCGAGCCTCAGCCAGAGTCTTGATTTTTTCTTGAATCGTCTCCGCGAAAGCGATGAGCCATGGAGAAGGGATCTGCCCGCCGGCAACACCCTCCCCAGAAAATGAACCCTGTAGGAAGTCCTTTTGGGACAAGTCTTCCTGTTCCGCCAACTTTGTCCGAATAAACGGAAAAATCAGCTCCGCCAAACGCTCGCCAGAACACTCTCTAATATAATGGGCATTGAAAAAATCAAGCTTATTCTTATCAAAAACCGCCGGAGCTTTAGACACACGCTCCAAGGAAAACAGCTCTATCAGTTCATCAATCGTCAGGATTTCCTTTTCTCCCGGGGGCGACCAGCCCAGTAAGCCAACAAAATTGATCAGAGCCTCAGGCAGATACCCCTTCTCCCTATAGTCAGCCACCGCCGTATCCCCATCACGTTTTGTCATCTTCTTCCCGTGATCATTGAGGATGAGAGAAATATGGGCAAATTGCGGCGGCGTTTCATCTAAAGCCTCAAAAATAAGCACCTGACGCGGCGTATTAGATAAATGCTCTTCCCCCCGGATAACATGGGTAATATTCATCTCCAGGTCATCCACCACCACAGCAAAATTATAAGTCGGCAGGCCATCAGACTTCACAATAATAAAATCCCCTATACCCTCCCTGTCAAACACGACTTCTCCCCGCACCTGATCCTCAATCACCACAGGATCCCCCGGGCGCACCTGAAAACGCAAAGACGGAATCATCCCCTGATCGCGTTTATCCTGTTTCTCCTCTGGCGTCAAGCCAGCACACCGGCCCAGATAACGAGGCAGCTCCCCCCGAGCCATCAATTCCTGCCGCTCAGCCTCCAGCTCCTCTTCCGAGCAAAAACATTCATACACATAGCCCTGGGCCGCCATCTTTTCAACATAGCGTTGGTAAACCTCCAATCGTTCACTCTGGCGGTAAGGCGCACACTCTCCGCCCACGCGAAGTCCCTCCTGCCACGCGATACCAAGCCAGTCCAAAGCATCGGCAATGCTCTCCTCATACTCAACACGGGATCGTTCCCGATCCGTATCCTCACTGCGCAAAACCAAGCCTCCCCCACTCCCCGCCGCATACAAATAATTAAATAACGCCGAACGCGCCCCCCCTATATGCAATAACCCGGTGGGGCTCGGCGCAAAACGCACACGCACCTTCATAACTATATCTTTCCTCCTAATCCTATAAGTGTTGATCACGTAGTGTTGAGCCTTCAAGTTATGTATGTATTTTTTCATATCTCTCAGTAAATATCAAGTTAGTTGATCTCTTCATATATCTTCATATCCCTCTCACCCCTCATTTCCCTACCACTTACCGACCCGATTCACCCTGTTGCCTTTCAGTTATTGTAAGCCCTCAGGCTTCTTGATATAATGCAATTGTCTGACGGGGGTAAGAAGGTATTCAGAAGCGTAAGAAGGCATTCAGAAGCGCATGAAACAGCATACCTGCATGAAACAGCATACCTGCATGAAACGGCATACCTGCATGAAACGGCATACCTGCATGAAACGGCATACCTGACGGAGGTGAGCAGCGTGTGAAACTGCGTATCGAAATCTCTGACGGACTCCCGGAAAACGAGGTAATTATTCGCTGCGGCCGCGTGGATAATACCGTGCAAAAACTCCAAGCCTATATCCAAAGTCTGTCCGCCCCCAAGCTGATATTTTATAAAGAACAGCAGGAATTCTATTTTCCGTTAGACGAAATCCTATTTTTTGAAACCGACAGCGAACACGTCTATGCCCACACCGTCAACGACGCTTTCAGGGTCAAGCATCGATTATATGAACTCGAAACCCTGCTGCCTCATGTTTTTGTTCGCGCGGCCAAAGGCATTATCGTCAATACATCATGTATTTACGCCATTAGCCGCAATCTGACGTCGTCCAGCCAAGTCAGATTCGCCGGAAGTCACAAGCAGGTTTACGTTTCACGGCACTATTACAAAGCTCTCAAAGAAAAAATGAGCGAACGGAATCAGTAAAATGCGATCTCCATTAAAGAACGATCTCCATTAAAGAACGAAGCCTCTTCAAGAACGAAACCTATTAAAGAACCAAATCCATTAAGAACGGGGTGTAAAAAATGTCATCTAAATTCTATTCTATAAGATTTTCCCACTGGATATGGGGTACCTTCATGCTGCTTATCGCCGCCTTTGTCTTAACAAATCAATTCAACGGTTTTGTGAACATCGGCATTGGCAGCATCATCGTCGCCGCGTTGGCCCTGGCATTCGCCGTTCAATGTATTACACATCTGGCCTTCGCCCCGCTTCCCATTCCTCTCGCGGTACTGTACATCATTTTTCAGGGACCGCTCAATTGGCCTAACGTGCAATGGTGGGCTCTTGTTTTAGCCGCCGTTTTTGCCTCTATCGGCCTCGCAATCCTGCTTCCCCGCAAACACACCCATGTCAACCGGCACACCTATTCACACAGTTCAGGGAACGAATTTCACAAGCATCACCATCATTCCCGGACGCATATCGAAGATGGCGGCAACGACAATAACCCTTCTGTCAGCGTACATTTTGGATCTGTCAGTCGCTACCTTCACGCTGCTTGTCTGGAAACCGTACATCTGGACTGTAACTTTGGCGAACTTCAAGTTTTCTTTGATCAGGCACAGCTGAAACCGGATGGCGCCACAGCGATCTTGAATTGCAGTTTTGGCTCCATAGTCCTCTTCATTCCCAAAACTTGGAATCTTGTCAGCAACCTAAGCTGCACCCTAAGCGGTGTGGAAACTGACAATCCTTTAGCCACACCCACAGAAAATGCTCCTCAGCTGACGCTCAATGGCAGCGTTTCCTTCGGCAGCATCGAAGTTCGCTATATTTAGATTCTGTTGCAAGGCGAATACTTTTGCATAAAAGCAGGCAAAAGTATTCGCCTTGCACAGTTATTTGTCCCGCGAACTTTTATGCTGTTCAAGATGAACAGCGTTTGTACAGAAAGGATAAAGATGCGAATTTTTCGCATCTTTATCCTTTCTGTAACAGCCCCTCGGGATTTTTATGAGTACGACTGTCATTCTCTGCCATCTGTAAATTAGGCTTCTGTAAATTATGTAAATTCTCCGTAAATTCTCTGTATACAAAATATGATAATATATGATAAAATAGTACTCGTACCACACAAGAAAAAAGTCAGAATAAGGGGGGTGCTCTATGACAGGGCTCGTGTGTCTTTTGTTTCCTGCCGCTGTAACTGTCTCGTTGACCTTATCTACCCGAAAAAACCTGATACGTACCCCAGATACGTTACTCCTGGCGCCACTGGTTTTGGTCACTTTGATGTTTTTCAGTATGTTGACGGGGACCGCTGCTCCAAGCAGTCTCGTTCCAGAAGTAAGCGATACTCTTATAGCAGCTGATACCATCGTATATACACTACTGTACTTATTCACAATCTTCGTCATCATACTTCTTTATAAGACATTAACACCGCAGCACAGAGTGCGTATTCTTGCCGAATCTTCACTCTTTGCAGCCTGCACAAAGGCCCAAATTGTTAAATGCATTGTTGCCTCCGTCATTTTGTTCCTAGGCTTGTTTATGTATTATCTTGTTGAAAATATTATTGACATGTTTGGTTCGTTGCAGATGGGTGAATTGATATTCCAGATGAGCGTTCCCCTTGAGGGAGCGAATACCAATTTCATCCCCCAGCTGGCACAGGACGCCGTTCTTCCGGCTTTGGTCTGGCTTGCCCTTTTTGTCACATTTTTAGGAAGCTTGTACAGCTATTCCATTGCCGCCCAAGAAACTCTCTTGCGCAAAACAAAACGCCGGCCTTTCTTTCCTATTCCCACAGCTTTCCTCAGGAAACACTCTCTTTTAGTTTCCTGTGCCGCTTCCATCGTTTTGTTCGCGATCTCTTTCAATAGCTTGGGATTTGCGAATACTTTCACCTACCTTTTTTCCACATCCTCTTTTGTGGAAGATAACTATACCGACCCTCGTACCGTGCCCCTTACTTTTCCTGAGCAAAAGAAAAATCTCATTTATATTATGTTGGAGTCCATCGAAAACACCTATGCCACCCCGGATCTGGGGGGGGCGATGGGCGAAAATCTCATCCCTGAGCTGACCGCTTTCGCCCAAGATCCGGATAGTGTAAGCTTTTCCAATACCGGCAATCTTCTCGGGGGCGCCGTCCCCCTTTACAGCTGCACCTTTACCTTTGGCTCCACTGTGGCTCAAACCTCCGGGCTGCCTTTTATTGTGCCTCTTGATAATTCCCAATGGAATGCTATGGACAAGTATGAAGTTCTTTTACCTGGCGCTTACACCATAGGAGAAGCCCTGGATAAGGAGGAATACAATCAGGTCTATCTCGTGGGATCCCATGCCAGTTTTGCCGGGCGCGGAAAATATTTTACCCAGCACGGTAATTACACCATCAAAGACTATTCCACAGCTGCGGAAGACGGCATCATCCCCCAAGATTATCACGTTTGGTGGGGATTTGAGGACACCAGGCTGTATGACTATGCCAAGCAAGAACTTACAGCTCTGGCCGCCGAAGATCAGCCCTTTAACCTAACCATGCTCACTGTGGATACTCACGCTATGGATGGATATGTTTGCGACCTGTGTTCTGCTGACTACGACGAACAATACGCTAATGTGATCTCCTGTGCCAGCCGGCAGCTGCACGCCTTTATGCAATGGCTGCAAGAACAGGATTTTTATGAAGATACAGTGGTCGTTCTATATGGCGATCACAACAGTATGGACGCCACTTTTTTCAAGGATCTGGATCAGGAGTATCAGAGAACCACTTATAATCTTATTTTCAACAGCTCCCTGGAAAAAGCCAACACGTACAACCGCATATTCACTCCCATGGATATGTTCCCGACAACCTTGGCTGCCATGGGCGTGGAAATCCCTGGAGGACAGCTGGGCATGGGAGTAGACCTATTTTCCGGAGTTCCCACGGTTCTGGAAAAATACGGTGAATCCTATGTGAACAGTGAATTGGCTAAACGCTCGCCGTTTTATTGCGAGAAGGTATGTAAGTAAAGGGCTGCAGCTAAGCATAAATGCCTAAATTATAACTCCCTCACACATCTATACCGGCGCGCCCATATATCCCCCGGCGCGTCTGTGTTGTGCGCAATCTCATCCTGCGCACTCGCCTCTTCCCCTGACACGGCCGCTCCCTTCACCACACAGATCCCACTCTGAGCATTATAGCTCAAGCGCCACAGCAGACTGAACACCATCTCCTCCGCCCCCTCACAGCCCAAGGCCTTGACCAGCTCCTCCACAGAAAAATCCTCATGGGCATGATCCTTCAGATAGTGAACCACATCATTTTTCAGGCCAATAATCTCCCCCGCACTCCTCTTGCCCAATTCCACCGCCGGTTGATGATAGGCATTGATATTCACCAGAGACGCATAGAAGGTCACCGCCCGCTCAAACAGTGCAATCAAAGCCCCCACGCGCAGCGCATCCACCTTTTCCAGCAGGATCGTCAAAGACGAACGCCCCCGCTGACTCAAAGCCTCCCGGGTTCCCAGACGAAAGGCCTGCAAATAATCCCCCGCTGTGCTCTCCTCCGCCATCACAGCCGAACTGCCCGCCCGGTCCAGCAGCACCTCAATAAAAACCGCCACAAAATTATTTGGCCCATCCAACAGCTGCTGAACATACGAATGCTGATCCGTTGACCCTTTGTTGCCCAGTACCGTCAGCCCCTGATGTACGCGCCGGCCATCCCGGTCCAACTCTTTGCCTAAAGACTCCATCACTAGTTGTTGTAAGTATTTTCCTACCAACTCCAACCGATCCTTATATGGCAGCACCACCATCTGGCCGCCCCCCTGCCCCCCCGTCGCCTTGTACCAAGACAAGGCCAGCAAAGCCGACGGGTTATTCTCTGTCACCCTCTCCCGGGTCCAGACATCGCACAGACGCGCCCCCTCCAGCAACTGCTGAACATCCACCCCCAGCAACCCTAAAGGCAGCAGCCCCACCGCCGACAACAGAGACGTCCGTCCCCCCACCCAATCCCACATGGGAAAAGCCGCCAGCCACGCCTCCTGCTTCCGCACCTCATCCAACATACTGCCCACTTGGGTCACCGCCACCGCATGCTTGGCAAAATCCAATCCCCGTTCCGCATAAGCCCCACGGACCTCGATCATACCATTGCGCGTTTCCACTGTTCCCCCGCTTTTCGAAATCACCACAACCAGCGTCTGATCCAAATATCCCGCGACCTCATCCAGCACCCGGTCTATGCCGTCCGGATCCGTATTATTGATGAAATAAGCTTTCAACGGTTGATTCGGATACCCCAAAGCATCCGCCACAAACTGGGGTCCCAGGCTCGATCCTCCAATCCCGATCAAGAGCACATATTTAAAGGAATGACCTCTTTGGCCCTGGATACGTCCCGCATGCACCGCCTGGACAAAATCCTCCATACCCTTAAGAGTCTGCTCAATCTCCTGTGTCATCTCAGGACTCGCCGCCAGAGCCGGCGCTCTGAGCCAATAATGCCCCACCTGGCGATTCTCGTCCGGATTCGCAATAGCCCCCGCCTCCAGCTCCGCCAACTCATCATAACAGCGCCCCATTGCCACGGACATCTCCTCTAAAAAGTCCCGATCCACCCCCGCACGGCTGAAATCCACCGCCATGCCTAAAGATGTGTCAAAAACAAACCCCTGTTGAAATTTTCGCCATTGATTCATATCCATGGCACCTCCCGCTTCTGCATTTCTGGATAAAAAGCTTTCGCGGGCTACGCCCGCAAGTGGTCAGTGGTCAGTGGTCAGTATTGGATTTTCTTGTTTTTATTGACGACATTATAGCATATTCTGGCCAATCTTGCCATTCTTTCAATGTCATTATGTCATTCATCTCAATATCCCAAGCGAATATCCCACGCGGGACGGAAACTGACCGAAAATATTTCAGGATATGTGGCCCTTATCCCCTTTTTTCCCAGCCCCGTTATTGCGGCGCCAACACATATACCTTTGTCCCATGAAGGTCTGTTTTATGCAAAATAAGGGATTTTGACTTTCATATATTTTCGCCCCCATATTCTCAACAATATTACAAAATCATATGGTAATATAAAAATATTTTATCACATTATGGCCCCACACATTTGATTTCACCATGAGAAAAATAGTACAATAGGAGATACAATCATCTCAAGTCGATATCTTTCAATTTAGCTGATATCGTTCAGTTTAAGTTGAGCTTATTTTGTGTAACTGATATCGTTCTATGAATGGTTTTTCATAGGTTTAAGGATGAAGAAAAACATACCTAAAAATCACCCAAAAACTACGGAGGTGGATGATGAACACAGTAAACATCACTTCGACACTGGCCGAAGCCCAGCGCATTCGACAGGACCTGAAGACAAAATACGACGCAGACGTCGGAAAATGCTACCAATGCGGCAAATGCTCGGCAGGATGCCCCGTAGCCTTCGCCATGGACACCCCCCCTCACAAAGTCATCCAACTGGCCAAGCTCGGCCTGTATGACGAAATGATGGAGTGTCACTCCACATGGCTCTGCGCCACATGCCACACCTGCTCAGCCCGGTGCCCGCGCGAAGTCCATCCTTCCCGAATCATGGAAGGCCTGCGCATCGAAGCCCGCAACCAGGGCAGCGTCAAAGTCCGCCCCCTTGATATTTTTCACACAAAGTTCATGAAACTTGTCGGAAAACGCGGCCGCGTCTACGAAATGGCCCTCATGCTTGGATACAACCTGAGCGTCGGACGCCCCCTCAAAGACGCCGGCTTCGCTCCAAAAATGATCCTCAACAAAAAACTCTCCCTCTTTCCCCATACCACATCCAAAGCCCGTAAAGAAGTACGGAAAATCCATGAACGTTACAACCGCATGAGCAACACCCCCCACCCCGATCAAACCTCTGGAGGTGACACCCCGTGAAATACGCCTATTATCCCGGATGCTCCCTAAGCGGCACCGGACTCGAGTACAATATCTCCACCCAAGCCGTCGCCCCCCTCCTCGGCATCGAGTTGTGCGAACTCCCCGACTGGAGCTGCTGCGGCGCCTCCTCAGCCCATCTCCAAGACCACACCCTGGCCCTGGCCCTGCCCGCCCGCAACGCAGCCCTTGGCGAAGAACAAGGCCTGTCACTGGCCATCCCCTGCGCCGCCTGCCTTTCCCGCTCCAAAGCCGCCGAACACGCCGTCAAGACCTCCGAAGACATGCGCGCCCAGATAGAATCCCTGATCGACCGCCCCTACCAAGCCACCTATCCCGTCAAGTCCATTCTCGAAATCTTCATCGACGCCGGCCTTGACACCTTAAAAGAGAACATCATCAAGCCCCTGACCGGCCTCAAAGTCGCCAGCTACTACGGCTGCCTGCAAGCGCGGCCAACAGACTTCATGGACGTAGACGATCCCGAAAACCCTCAGACCATCGACACCATCGTCGCCGCCCTTGGCGCCGAACCCGTCAGCTGGTCCCACAAAACCGAATGCTGCGGCAACTCCCATCCCATAGCCTATCCCGAAGTCGGCGGTCCCCTGGTCAACCGCATCCTGGAACAAGCCGAAAAAAGCGGCGCCGACTGTATCGTCTGCGCCTGCCCCATGTGTCTTGGCAACCTGGATATGCGCCAGAAAGCCTTAGGAAAAAAACGCGGCCGTCCCTTCAACCTGCCCGTCTTCTATTTCACCCAACTCATGGGCTTAGCCTTGAACCTCCGCCCAAAGAAACTTGGCCTTAAAAAACACTTTATCAGCCCCATACCCCTTCTCTCCAAGAAAGACCTTCTCAAAAGGATCAAAATCAAAAAAGTTAAAAATAAGCCTGCCGACACCCCAGTTCCAGCCTCAGAATCCACCGAAACCCCCACTCCAAACCCAGACAACAAGAAAGGAGGTCCCGCATGAAAAAAGTAGGCGTATTTGTCTGCCACTGCGGCACAAACATCTCCCAAACCGTGCATTGTGAAAAATTGGCCGAAGCCGCCAAAACCCTGCCCGGCGTGGCCTTCAGCACAGAATACAAATATATGTGCTCCGACCCCGGACAAACCATGATCAAAGAAGCCATCGCCGAACACGGCCTCGACCGCGTCGTCGTCGCCGCCTGTTCGCCGCGCATGCATGAAACCACCTTCCGCAAATGCATCGACAGCGGCGGTCTCAACCCCTACATGCTCGAAATCGCCAACATCCGCGAGCAATGTTCATGGGTCCACTCCGACAAAGACAAAGCCACCGCCAAAGCCGGCGACCTCGTCAACATGGCCGTAGCCAAAGTCCTGAAAAACGAACAACTTCCCAGTTCCTTCATCCCCGTCCATAAGCGCGCCCTCGTCATCGGCGGCGGCATCGCCGGCATACAAGCCGCCCTGGACATCGCCGACACCGGGTACCACGTCGATCTGGTAGAACGAGAACCCTCCATCGGCGGCAAAATGGCGCAAATCGACAAAACCTTCCCCACCATGGACTGCTCCGCCTGCATCCTAACCCCCAAAATGGTAGACGCCTCCCAACATCCCAACATCACCATCATCCCCTACAGCGAAGTCGAAAAAGTCGACGGCTACGTCGGCAACTTCGACGTCACCATCCGGCGCAAAGCCAGCTACGTCGACTCCGTCAAATGCACCGGCTGCGGCCTCTGCTCCGAGAAATGCCCCTCCAAGAAAATCCCCAGCGAATTCGAGTGCAATTTAGGCACCCGTCCCGCCATCTACTCCCCCTTCCCCCAAGCCATCCCCAACAAACCCGTCATCGACCGGGAAAACTGCCGCTACTTCAAAACCGGCAAATGCAAAATCTGCGCCCGCGTCTGCACCGCCGACGCCGTCAATTTTGAAGACCAAGACGAAATGGTCCAAATCCGCTACGGCGCCATCGTCGTCGCCACCGGCTACACCCTATACGACCACAGCCAATACGGCGAATACGGTTACGGTCACTACAAAGACGTCATTTCCGGCCTGGAATTCGAGCGCCTCGTCAACGCCTCCGGACCCACCATGGGCAAAATCAAACGCCCCTCCGATAACACAGAACCCAAAAACGTCGTCTTCATCAAGTGCGTCGGCTCCCGGGACAAAGCCCGCGGCCACGATTACTGCTCCCGGGCCTGCTGCATGTACACAGCCAAACACGCCACCATGGTCCGAGACAAAATCAAAGATTCCCAAGCCATCATCTTCTATATGGACATCCGTACCCCCGGGAAAAACTACGAAGAATTTTATCTGCGCGGCGTAGAAGAATACGGCGTCACCTATGTGCGGGGCCGCGTTTCCCGCATCTATGAAGAAGGAGAAGGCGAGAACCGCAAACTCATCGTCCAAGGCGAAGACACCCTTCTCGGCAAACAAGTCTTTGTCGACGCCGACATGGTCGTTCTGGCCACAGCCATGGAACCCCAGCCCGACGCCGCTGGGTTTGCCCGCAAAATCGGCATCTCCTACGATCAAAACAACTTCTTTTCCGAAGCCCATCCCAAGCTGCGCCCCGTAGAAACCCTTTCCGCCGGCATCTACCTGGCCGGAGCCTGCCAAGGCCCCAAAGACATTCCCGATACCGTCGCCCAAGCCGGCGCCGCTGCTGCCAAAGTCGTGGCCCTGCTCAGCAAAGACGAAATGGAAACCGAACCCATCGTCGCCAAGGTAGATACAGACCGGTGTTCCGGCTGCGGCTTCTGCATTCCCATCTGTCCCTACAAAGCCATCAGCTTCACTGATCTTACAGAAAGAGTTCACGGATCCGTGGCCTGGGGCCCCACCGGCAAAGAAGTCAAACGTCAAGTCGCCAACGTCAACAACGGCTTATGTCAAGGCTGCGGCGCCTGCACAGTCAACTGCCGCGCCGGAGCTCTCGACCTGCTCGGCTTCACAAATGAACAAATCTTGGCGGAGGTGGATTCCCTATGGTAAACTCTCTTGACCCCACATGCAACACGACACCCGAACCCATGACACCCGGCTCCACGACACCCAACCCCACACCACTGGAAATCAGCGCAGCCGAACTCACCGTACCCCAGAACACATCCGCAGCATCCGCGAAAGATATCGCCAGCGATTGGGAACCCAAAATCCTCGTCTTCGCCTGTCAATACTGCACCTACGCCGGCGCCGACCTGGCCGGTCTCAGCCGTCTGCAATATCCAACCACAACCCGGGTTCTCCGGGTTCCCTGCTCCGGCCGCACCAATCCACAATTCGTCATCCGCGCCTTCCAGAAAGGCTTCGACGGCGTTCTTGTGGCCGGCTGCCATCCGGGCGACTGCCACTTTACCACCGGCAATTATTTTACCCGCCGCCGCTATCTGCTCATGACCCGGCTTATGGAATTCATCGGCCTGGATCCGCGCCGCTTCCGCGTCTGCTGGATTTCCGGCTCCGAAGGCCCCAAATTCCAACAAGTCGTCACCGAGCTCACCGACACCATCCGGCCCCTGGGCCCCAGCCAAAAACTGTGGGATGAAGGAGGGATCAGTTCATGAAAGATACCGTCATACACGCCACAAACACAATCGCCATCAGGCACGAAATGCGCAATATAGCCCGTAACCTTCTGGAGATCCAAGCCGTTGACCTGATTCTCGGCTGGAAAAAAGGCATCCTCCCCAACAAATCAGCCCCAGCCTTCATCCACAGACCCGACCAAGTCGACGACCTGATCTTCGACGAGTTCTGCTACCATAATCTTACAAAATTCTTACTCGGGTGTCCGGATCGCCAAGATAGGATCGCAGACAACGAAGACAGACTTAAAACCGCTATCTTCGTCAAAGGCTGCGACAGCCGCTCCCTTATTGGCCTGATCCAAGACAACCAGATCACCCGTGAAAACGTCTATATTATCGGCATCGATTGTCCCGGTCTCAAAGAAGAACACAATACCACTATCCTCGCAAAAAAATGCGAAACCTGTTACACCGCCACCCCCGTTGAATACGACATCCTCATCGACTCCCCAGACAAAAGACCCGAAAACCCAAACGGCCTCAAAGGATTTCAGGCTCACCGAGACCTGGCCAAAATCGAAAACATGCCCCCGGCCGAACGAGGCGCCTACTGGCAGCAGATGTTCCAAAGCTGTATTCGCTGTTATGCCTGTCGCAACGTCTGCCCCGTCTGCTCGTGCAAAGAATGCTGCTTCGACCAAACCCTTCCCAATTGGGTCGGCAAAGGCAACAACACCTCCGACAACGGCTTCTATCACCTTGTCCGCGCCATGCATGTCGCCGGACGGTGCGTCAGCTGCGGAGAATGCGAGCGTTCATGCCCGATGCACCTGCCCGTGATGCTGCTGAACAGCAAGCTTGGCCTCAGCATTGAAGAACTTTTCGACGAACCCCCGGCCAGCATGAACTTCGATGTCACCGCCACACTCAACCACTTCAAGCCGGAAGATCCGGAAGAATTTATGTAAGGAAGGAGGTCCTGATTATGAAAACAATAGCCAAAACCCAAATTGACTCAATCCTGAAAGCCCTGGCAGTTCCTTACAATCTCTACATCCCCGTCGCCGGCGCTTTCACCCAGACCCCCGGCCGCGAAGGACTGGAAAACGCCAGTCAGTTCCGACTCTATCAAGAGGGCCTTCCTCTCCATTGGACAACCAACACCTGCCTCTCCCCCAAAGATCTTCTCTTCCCTCAAACCGAAGAAATGTACACGATCGTTTCCCATGGCAAGACCGTCGAAATCCAGGAAAAAGCCATCGGCCATAAGCCCACCATCCTCTTTGGCATTCGCTCCTGCGACATCGAAAGCATCGACTGTATGGACCGCGTCTTTCTGGAAAAAGGATTCGAAGATACCTATTACAAAACCCGCCGGCCCAGAACCATACTCTTTGCCCTCAGTTGTACCACCCATGAAGACACCTGCTTTTGCACCTCCATGGGCGTCAACCCCCAATCCTCCCCTTCCGCTGACGTTCAGATCAGCGACCTGGGCGACACCTTTAGCTTCACAGCGCAAACCCTCGGCGGCGAACAAGCTCTGGCTTATGTAGACGCCCTCCTGTCAGAAATCATAGGGACAGGGCCCTCTGGCGCCCTTAAAACACAGACCCCTGATACTCTCAAGACTCCTGAAGAACTTAAAGAAATCGCCCTCAGCAACGCCGCCGACAGCACCCTCAGCAGCGCCGCCGACAGCACCCTTAGCAGCAGCAGCGCCGACAGCCCCCTCAGCAGCGCCGCCGACAGCACCCTCAACGCCGCTGCCGACAATGCCGGCAACAAGACCTCCGCCGCATCTCCTCTCCCCACAGATCCGATGATCATCACTGTCAATTCCGACGGCGTCAGCGAAAAACTTGAAAATATGTTCGAGCATCCCCTCTGGGACGAAATAAACCTGCCTTGCCTCGGGTGCGGAGCTTGCACCTATGTCTGCCCCACCTGCTATTGTTTTGACATCAATGACAAAACACTTTCCCATACCACGATCAATAAACAACGCTGCTGGGACTCCTGTATGTTTTCAGACTATACCCGTATGGCCGGCGGCCACAATCCCCGTCCGTCCAAAAAAGAGCGCGTGCGCAACCGCTTTCTGGATAAATTACTTTACAACCGTCAGCGCCACGGCCGTCTCTTCTGTGTCGGCTGCGGCCGGTGCGTCGCCAAATGTCCCGTTAACCTTGAAATCGCCACAGTCATCCAGAAAATCCAGGCCGCGGAGGTGACCCCCTCATGAGTATGATCTATGATATGAATCTGAATCCCCAAAAAATCTCCAAAATCCCCAAAATGAATCCTCACGAATCTCACACCGGAGCCTCTCCTGCCAACCCCCTGATTCCTAAGCGCGGCATCATTACAAAGATCACAACCGAAACCCCCGATGTTAAGACCTTCTCCATCACAGGCGCCGACGGTACCAAACCCTTCACCCCCCAGCCCGGCCAGCTGGGCATGCTCTCCCTTCCCCCCTATGGCGAAGCCATGTTCTCCGTCACCGCTCAGAACGACACCCATATCGACATGGCCATCAAAGCCGTCGGCTCCCTGACCAACGCCCTCCATGCCGTCGAAGAAGGCCAGGAATGCGGTATCCGGGGTCCCTACGGCAACGGATTCCCCTTGGACTTTTGTCACGGCAAAGATCTCATCTTCATCGCCGGCGGTATCGGCCATGCTCCTGTGCGCAGCCTCATCCGCCACTGTGTTGAACACCGGACCGATTATGGCAAACTCACCGTTGTCTACGGCGCCCGATCTTATGCCGACCTGGTTTTCAAAGACGACCTGTTTGACAATTGGCCCAAGGTCGATAACATGGATATTCATGTCACCATCGACCGGCCAGAAGACGGCTGGCAAGGCCATGTGGGCTTCGTGCCCTCCTATCCGGAAGAGCTGGCTCTGCCCCCGTCCGTCAGTATCGTCTGCGGCCCCCCCATTATGATCAAGTTTGCCCTGCAGGCCCTTACCAAGATGGGCTTCAAACCCAATGAAGTCATTACCACTATGGAAATGCGCATGAAATGCGGCATCGGCAAATGCGGCCGCTGCAATATCGGCAGCTGCTTCGTCTGCCTGGATGGGCCTGTGTTTACCCAGGAGCAGCTGAATGCCATGCCTCCGGAGTATTGATCTAAAGCCTCCGCAGACTCAAGCTTGTCATTTTTCCGGCTCGGCAGGCCCAAGCAAAATCAAAACTTTCAATTGAAAAGCACCGACAGGAACATTAAGAAGTGTTATATATAATCCTCCTGTAGTCCCAAGGTCATTTGTTTGTCCAACATTGTAGGGATTAGCAATAGCATTAACATTACTATTAGTATTTGGACTCGCATTGTCGCTCATTGCTAAGTTCTCCCTTTCGAGTTCATAGCTTAATATATGCGGGCATTTATAGGAAGGATATAATTTGGCGTTTGCCAGTTTTATTCCATTTGAGAGTTTTCCTACAGTAACAATTGATGAGGAGCGTAAAAAGCTTTCGAAATTCATCAATGAGAGCAAGGATAGAGATCAAGTCTTTTATGCTCGTGTCATTCGAAATACGCTTGAAAAATTCAATGAAGGGCATCCTGACGACAATATTGATATATTTACTTGGTTTATCAATAACCTTATAAAAATGGGGTGTTATCGAGAAGCCATTTCTGACATCATTGAAAGCTGTTTTTCTGTTGATGCACAGATTTGATGTTTTGAAGGGATTTGCAACAGATCACTGTGATTACCAGTTACCAGTTCGATTGGTTGTTTTAACAGGCTGAGATCGGCACCTATTATTGTTCTGTACGTTATTGTTGTTCTGTTAACATTGCTATTTTTCTATCGATAACGTAAAATAGTCTAGGATAGGGAGAAGAAATATCTAACGAGGATGAAAAAGCGTAGGAGTCCTTGATGTCTTCTATTCAATAAACAAATTACAACTATCACACCAAACAAAAATGGAGGTATTATGGCACAAAAAATGATAGGCAGGGGTATTGCATTAATTCTCACAATTGCATGGGCAATTATGCTGAACTTCTTAGCGATGCCCGCATGGACATTCCAGTCGGCAGGATTCTGGGTGTATTGCATTGTGGTAATAACATGCGGATGCGGCTTATTGGCCATCGGCGAGGCTGTTACCCATAAACACAGTCAAGGGTACTTATTCACAAAAATAGCCGGGGGTACTGCCGCCGCATTACTGGTGATTTTGCTGATCGCCTCATTTCCGTCTTGGCCGCTCTTCAATGCAACAAGCTTCCGGGATGTGATCACGATTCCCGACGATGGCAACTTCGATCAAGATGTTCCAAGAGTTCAGAACTCGCAAGACATCCCTATTGTGGATATGCTCACAGCGAGGCAGCTTGGAGACCGCACAATGGGAACAATGGGAACCATGGGGAGCTATATGTCGCAGTACGAAGTAGACGGCGAGTATAATCTGATACGTTATCGCGGAGATTATTATCGGATTTCGCCCATGAACTATGGCGGACTTTTCCAATACAATAACAGCAAAAATAACGGCATTCCCGGTTATGTTCTTGTAAACATCTACACCCAAGAAGCGGAGCTGGTCGAATTAGGTACACCCATGAAATATTCTCCGTCGGCACACTTTGGTGACCTGTTAAAGCGACATCTCCGAAAACAGTATCCTTCATATATTTTCGGTAAAGCGCAATTCGAAATCGATGAAGAAGGGACGCCATTCTATATTGTCCCCATAGAAAGACCCACCGCAGGATTATTTGGGGCAAGAACCGTAGATCGGATTATTTTAGTCAATGCTGTCACAGGCGATACAACCGAAACAGCTATTGAAGATGTTCCGGATTGGGTAGATCACGTATTTTCCGTGAGCTATATCATGGAGAGAGTTGATTGGTATTACGGATATACTCACGGTTTCTGGAACGCCTCTTTCTCTAAAAAAGACGTCTATAAAACGAGTTACAGCTTCGACGAAACTCAGTATTATTTTATAGCAAGAGAAGATGGCGTGTATCTCTACACAGGCATCACATCCGCCGGAAATGATGAGTCTAATACCGGGTTCGTTCTTGCCAATATGAGAACAGGTGAAATTAAGTATTATGCCAGCCCCGGCGCGGAAGAATCTTCTGCCCAAGCTTCGGCCGAAGGTGTTGTTCAACAGTTCGGCTACCAAGCCGGTCCCGTCATGCTTGTTAACATCGACGGGATAGAAACCTATTTCATGACGCTCAAGGATAATCAAGGATTGGTGAAGAAGATTGCTCTTGTGAACAAGAAAAATTATACCATTTCCATTGTGGAAGACACCGTCGCTCAAGCCGTTACTGCTTATCGATCCAAATTTTCCAATGAAGCTGAGGGTGATGTGACCGAGAAAACAGGTACGATTTCAGAACTGTATACCGCGACCAAAGGCGGCGACACATATTTTTATTTTAAACTTCAGGACGACAACGTCTTGTATGTATCTTCCATCTCAAATAATGACCATCAGGTCACAATGGAAATTGGAAATACTGTTGCCATCGAATATGTTCTAGCAGATAACGACACTGCACTTGTAAGCAGCATCACAATTAAATAAAATCACATCATGCCTGCCGGCATCATCCACACATTTTCCGTCAGCGGGAGACATTCTTTGGCCAGGCAGATCACGGCGCCAGCCCCGACCTTCTTGTCCGGAACATTTTGCAGGCATCGGAAAGATTTCGCCATGGATTTTGTGGGATCGCTGGTGGTCTTGATTTCAACAGGATACAGAATATCCCCCTCAGCGACCAAGAGATCAATTTCGTTTTTGTCAATATCCCGGTAATAATACAGCGGAGGTTTCACAATCCCGTCGTTATAGTAACTTTTAAGAATCTCCGCAAAAACAAAACTCTCAAAAATATGTCCCCACATCGCCCCATTAACCAGCTGCTCAGGCGTATTCCAGCCCAGAAGCCAGCAAGCCAGGCCCGTATCCAGAAAATACAGCTTTGGCGTTTTTATCAGCCGTTTATTGAAGTTATTGTAGTAAGGCTCCAACAGAAAGACAAGCCCGCTAGACTCCAGCACTGACAGCCATGCCCTCACAGTTTTGACATCTTTTCCACAGATTTCAGCCATGGTGCTCAGATTGAGCATGTTCCCAGTAAGAGCGGCAGCAGACTTAACAAACTTAATAAAAGCCGATTCATCCTGAATGTTCAAAACATCCTTGATATCCTTTTCAATATAGGTTTGCAAATAGGAGCTGTGAAAATCCATCCAGTCATAAAGGTCGCTCTCGGTTTCATAGAGCTCAGGAAAAAATCCTTTGTGGATGCAAGTCACAATCCTTTCGTAAGTGTATTCTGAAGCTTCAGAAGCTTCAGAAGCAGCTTCAGATTTGTCCTGAAACATGGGGATAAAGGGCTCCCGGTACGCCCTTCCTGCCAATTCACGCAAAGAAAGCCCCATCATCTTGATCACACCCACGCGCCCCGCCAGGCTGTCGGCAACATTCTTCATGAGGTGCAGACTCTGTGATCCGGTCAGGTAAAACTGTCCTTTGGCTTTGTCCTCGTCCACAATGTCTTTGATATACTCAAACAACTCCGCCGCTTTCTGAATCTCATCCACAATCACCGGCGGCTTGTATCTGTCAAAAAAAGTGGAGGGACTCTCCCTGGCACTCTCCCGGACAAGAGGAGAGTTGAGCGCAATATAAGTTATATCGCGGTACACTTCTTTCAGCATGGTAGACTTGCCAACCTGACGCGCTCCGGTCAACATCAGGACAGGCTTCCGCTTGGCTATGCGGGAAACAACGGGCTCAATATGCCTGCGGATATACATCCCTATCACCCTTTTCGATTATTTTGGGTTTTGATTCCATTATAATCGGGGTTTATGTTTTGTCAAGCTTATTGCGCAGACAGAGCAAAGCTGCAAGGCGGCAAAATACCTTACAGCTTTTTCGGTAGAATCTATCTTTCCCTCAAAGGATTGAACTCGCGGACCTTAGAAACCGGCTACAGGAACCAGAGGTACTTGATTGAAAACAACGATAGGTTGAGAAGCAGGTTTTTTATCATGGATATTGTGCCCCACATAATGCTTCGGGGTGCACGTTATGATATAAACACCGTTTGCGCCAAGCACAATGTGAATATCATAGGCGGCCAAAAATCCAGCCGGGGCATTCTTCAACCTAATATCATAGCGTCCATGCTTAGCCTTGTGGAATTTATGGTGTCCATTCTTCCCTCCCACTGTCAGGACATCAACCTCACAGTTTCGATTTAAGTCCCACAAAGCGAACTGCAGATTTTTCGGACGGAAACTTGCGTCGTTCCCGGCAAACACTAATTGAAAGTTCACAGTAGTATTGTTGACAACATTATTATCGCCCACAATATTTGTTTCATTATCTGTGTCATTGCTAACATTCGGTGGAGCTGCAAATACCGCAGCCGGGAACAAACCCAGAACCAACACCATCGCAATCAATATGGAAATGACTTTTCTTTTACTCATCTTTTCTCCTCCTTAAAAATTTCCTTGACTTCCAAGTTCAGAAATCAACCTCTCTTCACATGAAAACACTCTCTTCACATGAAAACATTCTCTTCACATGAGACACCCGCCAGCATCCCTCCCTTGATCTCTAAATTTTGCCATCTCCAAGACAATATCATAACTTCTCCCATCAAGTCTACGGTTAAAAACGGACACTCGTCGACACCCTCAATCATAGCGGAATTACTTCCCCTATAAAATAAAATTTTTGTTATTATTATACAGACATTACCCAAAATATTAATCAGAAATTAGGGCCAACAGGCCCATTTAATATCATTTATTAATCCCAGTCCTCGCCGGCCAGCCTCTTCTGCATATCTTTCAGTTTAGCCTTCCTGTGTACATAATCTGGGAGCACACTTCTGACAACAGCCCAAAACCTGTCCGAATGGTTATGTTCTTTGATATGCGCCAGTTCGTGCACCACCACATAATCGATGATGTCATCCTCCATCATAATCAAGCGCCACGAGAAATTAAGGCTGTTGCGCGTGCTGCAGCTTCCCCAGCGTGTTTTAGCACTATTGACCTTCACTGCTGTAGGGGCAAGCCCTGTCACTTTCGCAAAATCGATGACTTTGCGCATAAGAAAATTTTTGGCCACTCTCTTGTAGATTTGGATAGTAATCCTTTTGATCTCCTCCGCAGACAAGCCAGGCGGGAGATAAAACCCTTCCCCATCAAGCCCCGCCCGGTTCCCCTCCCGCGCTATAATAGGGTACTCCTGACCCCGCATAAGTACCTTACTCCCATAGGATACTGTGAAAGTCCCCTTGTCTTTTAAATTCTGCTCCCTGACAGCCAAATGCTTTCGGATCCACCTCTCTTTCGACGCCACAAAGCGATCAATTTCAGCTTTTGGCATTTTCAGAGGAGCCCGAACCTGTACATTGGCATCCTTGGTAATGTATAGCGCAACTGTTTTTCTTTTAGAACGGATGAGAGTATAGTCACTCATTTTTGTGTTAACTCACCTTTCCTTGGGCTAGGTTGGCCTTGCCTTGGGCTGCCTTGCCTTGGCACAGGTTGGCCTTGCCTTGGCCTAGGGCAGCAGCCTCATCCTGGTGCATGGTATCCTCTTTATGCCGAATAGCCTTCACCGGACAGACACTGCAACAATTGCCACACTCCTCACAACGCGTCCCATCAATCACAAAAGGAGATCCCTCTTCAATCGCGTCAAAAGTGCAAACCTCCAGGCACAGGCCGCACTCAATACAGGTGTCGGCAATTCTCAGGCCCGGTTCCACGGCCGTCATGCCACCAAAGGAAAAAGGCCGGCGCAGCAGCTTATGGGTGCGGTTAACCTTCTCATAATCATAGTCGAAAATCTCCCCCCGGCCCGCATAGAGGCAAAAAAACCGCGCGCCAGGATTGTTCTCCGTTCCCAATGTCGCCAGATAAAAACCAGACTTTGTTTGGGCCTTGTCGCGCACTTGATTTTTAGAAAGCTCACGGACATCTCCGGAAATATAGATCGTATAACCCGGCTCCAACAACACCCGCTGAGAATCATTATGCTTCACCGTCTGTGGGGTCATGGCATAAGCTGAAACTTTATTCGTCCGCATTAGCTGCCGGTAAAAAGAGTTAGCGCTCATGGTCCAAAAATATAAGCCATCCTCGTCATATGTGCAAAAATAGGCAACTCTCGATTCGATATACCCCTTACCATCAAGAGTCGCAAATGTGACGCAGGCCATCTTGTCAAAATACTCAAATATCTGCTTGGTCGTCATAGTTCTGCTCCTTCTACATCTTTATGTATAACTTATATCGCAAATGTCAGAATAGGTCAATACCTTTCTTTGTATTTCTTTCTTTGTATTTCTTTCTTCGTATTTGACCATATACATACTATATGGTACCGTGTATGCATAAAGCATACCCACATGTGCGAAAGGAAGTGGGCACATTGGAAAGATGGACAACCTGTATTAATAAAATCGAGGTAATCAAAGTTTTATCCATGAGATCCAACTGTTACCTGGTTAGAAAAGATGACGATGCGGTTCTTATTGACACGAGTGTTCGTCGTGAAGCAAAGTGGATATTAAGTCGTTTGAAAAGCTCGCATGTTGACAAGCTTCATGCCATCTTGCTGACCCATGCCCATTATGACCATTTGGGAAATGCACACCTGTTTCAGGAAACCTTCAAGAGTCATGTTTTCGTTCATTCTTCCGAAAAACAATTCTTAGCGGAAGGATATACATACCTGCCAAAAGGAACGATGCCACATTCGAAGCTGATGATGGCTGTAGCAGGTAAAAAAAGGAAGGTGAGACACTCTGCATGTCTTTGTGACAGCATCATGACTGAACTCTCTTATGTTCCGCCGGAGAGTCTTAATCTTCAAATCCTGCATACACCCGGTCATACTTTAGGATCTGTAAGCTTTGTTGTCGATGATAATGTGGCGTTGGTAGGAGATACAATGGTCAATCCATTTGGAATCAACATTATGCCTCCCTTTGCCAATTTTCCTGAACAGCTGCCGGAGTCATGGGAAAAGCTGTTGAAAACGAACTGTCAATACTTTTTACCTTCGCATGGGAACGAGATAGATCGCAGCTTATTGGAGCGCTGCTATAGGAAGATTGTGAAGAAAGGAGCTATTTCCTGACAGGAAAAAAGATAAAGGGCTGTGACTAAATAACTTAGGCCGCATTAATGACAACATCCCCCGGAACCCCCATCAAACTCGCATCCACTGTTCCCGGCCCCACTTTCAAGTTTTTATATTCTATCACATCCTGACCCGCGTCCACCTTAACCATCAAGCCGGTTTCCGGATGAACCCACGCCGTATAAATTCCGGAAGGATCTTCGACCTCGATCACCATACAATCCGCGCCATCCAAAGCTTCTTCCCGCATATAGGTAAATTCGGGACTCCCCAAACACCTGCGCACCCAATCTACCGGAGACTGATCATCTCCCTTATCGTACTCATCAAAAGTCAAGTTTTTTCCCGTTCTGGCTATGGGAGAATATTCCGTCACCCCATCTTGATCTATCAGATACACCATGTTGTCTCTTTCTGCCCGTATAGCTGAATTGCGATAATAACATTGGCTCGTCACCGTATTCCCTTCATCAGTATGGACATAATCATAAGAGCACTCTGTCACCTTCTCGCCTTTGGCCAGTGCATCCAATACCTTCTGTCTGTTTTCGCTGGTATTCAAGTCCGGCCCGGATTCCTGGGACAATTGAGTCCCGTCCCCCTTATTAGCTTCCTCAGTTTCTGGTCTGGTGACGCACCCCGCCAACAAAGCCACCCCAATCATAAGGGTGAATAGGATATACAGAAAACGTTTCATGATTTCTCCTCCTAAAAACATCATTATGATTAATGGAATATTTATTTCGTCGGACAACGAAAAATTCCTCCTGCCTTTTGCTGTCATGGCATTTTTTTACCATGGCATTTTTTTTACCAGTGTCATTTTTTTGCCATTTCATTTTTTACCAATGGCATTTAATGGAATTTTTTCACCAGTTGTCAACTCCTCCATAAAAATGCTATAATACCTGTTGGGCGATATCACCGAATGCGGTCTGCGCCACAAGAGGATGTCGTAACCCATTTGGCCTCGTAGCTCAGGTGGATAGAGCGGGGGTTTCCTAAACCCTGTCTTGCGGGGGTTCGAATCCTCCCGGGGCCACCAAATACCGGTGCTGATGCGCCTTAGTGAATGGTGACTAGTGACACACAGAGACTGGATGGCCCAAGCTTTGAGCCTGGCAAGGCAGGCGGCTCAGCAGAATGAAGTTCCGGTGGGAGCTGTTGTGGTAGCCAACGATTCCCTTATCGCCGCAGCCGCCAATTCCCGCGAATCCCTTCAGGATCCTACCGCACACGCTGAAATCCTGGCCTTACGGCAAGCTGCGCGACACATCGGTATGTGGCGGCTTACTGAAGCCACACTCTATGTCACTCTTGAGCCGTGTCCTATGTGCGCCGGAGCTATGATTCAAGCTCGTTTGGGCAGGCTTGTTTACGGGGCTGCCGATTCCAAAGGGGGCGCTGTCGAATCTGTCATGAATATCCTACATCCCCATCTTTGGAATCACAAGGTGGATGTAATCGTTGGGATCATGGCTGAAGAATGCCAAGCTTTGCTGCAGGAATTTTTTCGGGCACGCCGAGCACACTAACGCGGGCTGCGCCCGCAAGTATTCAGGATTCAGAACGTATCAATATCCCTACTTGGAGGAGTAGCGAAGTGGTCATAACGCGGCGGTCTTGAAAACCGTTTGGGTGCAAGCCCACGGGGGTTCGAATCCCTCCTCCTCCGCCATCTAAAGACAACGATATTGATACAATACCCTTGCACAGAAAAGCTCAGAATTACTGGGCTTTTTCTTTTTTAAGAGCCAAAACCACCGCTAAAAACATGGTGGTTTTGATGGTGGTTTTGCCTGATACCAAGGAAGCGGCCGCTCCTAATAAAAACGGAAAGAGCTTTCTTGATTAAAATGCTATTATATTTTCCTTGCCGTCAAGGCTACAAACGCAAGGTCACTGTTTGTATCAGCCTCCAGTAACTTCGTATCTACGTCCCCCGGTTCGCCAAATTCTCTCTCAAAATTCTCTAAAGACCAATCCGCCCAATGCTGCCACATAGCTCTCCCGTCTTCTATATCATAAGACGAAGTGATTTCACAAAGACCGGTTTTCTCCCAGAGGTTACGCCACCATTTGCCTGAATGAAAAGTGAAAAGCTCAGGAAACCATTGTTCTTTTAATGTATCCGGGTATCCTTTTTCAAATTCGCGCGTTAACCCCGGAACAACAATTCCGAATTGACCGCCGGGCTTTGCCAGTTTTGAAAATACATCAACGAAGTAGCTTTCACTTGCGCCGAAATAATGGTAGCAATCAACCGCTATGCAAACGTCAAAGAACCCCTCCGCATACGGCAGCGCATGAGCTTCAGCATGAATTGGAAAAACCTTGTCCGCAACACCGGCTTCTTCAAAGCGGCGCAGATTATCCGTGGCACTAATCCATAAATCGTTTGCAAAGACGGTTACGCCGTATTCTTTGGCTAAGAATATGCTGGTGATCCCCTTGCCGCAGCCCATGTCAAGCACCTTCATACTGGGGCGCAAATCCAGATGCTCACACAGGTCTTCCAAAAACCATAACGGGTTCGGCCCCATCCAATTTTTCTCGATCCAGTTTAAATCGTATTTTTCTGTTTTAGGATATTTTTTCATTCTGTGAGCTCCTCTCTGTTTTTAAAGTTTTATCATTCATTATATTTCGGTTCCCTCCCTTTCGGCTTTATCAAATCATAACTGTTCATAATCATACGTTGTATTTCCTCGTCCGGCACGTCGCCGCCAATAACCACCGTGTTCCAGTGCAATTTATTCATGTGCCAACCGGGAATAATGCTTTCGTAGACGCTCCTTAAAAAGTCCGCTTCCAGCGGGTCACATTTGAGATTTAGATAAAGTTCACCGCTTTTCCAAATAGACAAACGGGATTCCGGCTTCATCGGTTTCCTCCCGAAAGCGGGTATACCCGGCTTTTTCGTATAAATGCAGGTTCCTGTCGCTTTTGCAACTGGTAAAAAGCTCAAACCGCTTGCGATGGAGCTTGCTTTCCATCGCCGCCAGCAAGCGTTTTCCTAATCCCTTTCCCTGATGGTTCGGATGAACGATCAACTTCCCTATATACACAGTATCGCCGTCGGCATACGCTCTGACCGAACCGATGATTTCGCCGTCCTGTACCGCTTTGAGCATCATTCCCTTATGAAATTCCGCCGTAAGCTCATCCAATGTCTGTGTAAGCGGATGGATGGTAAAATCATTATGTATTTCAGCCTCGCTTTGATAAGCGGCGTATTGGAGGCATAGTATTGCTTCCATATCATCTGTTTGCGCCTTTTTGATTTTAATCATTGATATCTGCCTTTCACACACAGGTTTTAACGTATTGTTTTATCTTTTTCATCGCCCAATTATAATGACTGGATGTGACCGAAACAAAGTAGCTGCCCAGACCGTCAGTCCACGAAAAATGTTTTTTCTCAAAAAGCTCCTCGTCTGTCAGTCTTTCGATTAAAGCCATAATTTCGCCGTGGCTTTTACAGAGCATGGCTTTCGCTTCATCATAAGGCGTGGATTGGTGCTTTTCCCAAAACCCCACGTTCATATCACCGTAGGTTTTCCAAGTATATGGTTCCGGTAGAAAATGTTTTGCTTCGCCATTAAAATTTGCCGCCGTCCATTCCAGCATAAGCTTATGCCACTCATATAGATGGACAAGGACATCGCGCATATTTTTATCTCGTTGCCAGTGGGCTTCCTTTAGTTTGGGATTATCACCGAAATTGAAAATGACAGATTGCGCTCCGACGGGGATGGTGTCAATCATGTCCCACAGCTTATCCCACTCCGTATTTACGGCGGTTATCAGTTCTGTTTTTGTTGTCGGTCTTGGCATATTCGTTCACTCCTTTTTTACAAGTATTTTATCATAAACAGATTCAAGGAGAAAGTCAATAACGTGAGAACAGGGTTTGACAGAATTGACACTGCGTGAACACATTTAAAAATAGAGAATATGTTAAAAGTATGTCCTGGATTTGTCGGCTGTTCCAAATTCTAAACAAGTCTTTGAAGGAAAAGTCCGCAATCCAAGGCAAAACACATGAACGAGGAGATCATATTGGCAAAAGTATTTATCAATCCGGGGCACGGCGGAACAGACCCGGGAGCTATCGGACCCACAGGGTATTGGGAGGCAACATGTGTTAAAGCTGTTGCGGATATTTTGAACGTAAAGTTGCAGAGCGTTGGAATATCCACACACGTTTATCAGAGCGGCACTTTGTCCGGCATCGCCGGTGCAGCCAACGCCTGGAGAGCTGATTGGTTTGTGTCGATCCACTGTAACTCAAGCGCAGGAACGCCGGGAACGGGAACAGAGACTTATCATTATCCAGGCAGCGCCCAAGGCCAGGCATTCGCAGCGGTGATACAGGCTGAACTTGTCAAAAAATTGGGACGGGCGAATCGCGGCGTCAAGTCAGCTAATTTCCAGGTTTTACGTGATACGGCCATGCCTGCCATATTGACGGAACTTCTGTTTATCAACAACCCGGTAGAAGAAGCTCTGTTAAAAACGCCGGCATGCCAAGAGAACGCGGCTGAAGCTTTAGCCATTGGGATATGCCGGCATCTTGGCGTCACCTATCCCAACCCGCTGCCCCCAACACTCTATCGTGTTCAAGCCGGAGCATTTTCTGTGCGGGCAAATGCTGAAAATATGCTCGCGCTGGTCAAGGCAGCGGGATTCACGAGTGCAATTATAAGAGAGGTCTCTGGGGTGTTCTGTGTTCAAGTGGGAGCTTATTCTATCAGAGCCAATGCTGAAGCTATGCTCGCGCTGGTACTCGCGGCTGGATTCAGTGGAATCATTAAAGAGGGATAAACACCCTTCAGATCGCCCTTCAGATCCCAAGGTAAAAAAAGAAAAAAGAATTTGGAACTCCTCCAGATTTCGCTTATAATAATCTGGGTGATATTTTTGAAGTTCGTAAAAAAAAGAGGCATCTTGCTCGCGGCGGTTGTCGGTCTTTTGATCTGTGCCGGGATATGGAAATTTCAGCAGAATACGAGTACCCTGCTCATTGGCCACCCTGCTCCCGAAGGATACCCGGTGTTAGGCGTAGACGTTTCATCCTATCAAGGCAAGATAGACTGGAATGTTATGAAAAAGCAAAACCTTCAATTCGCTTTTATTAAAGCAACTGAAGGAAGCCGTTTTACGGATCCCTATTTTTATTCGAATTACAAAAACGCTGTCAAGGCCGGCTTGCGAGTAGGCGCGTATCATTTTTTCAGTTTTGACAGCAGCGGAGCTATGCAGGCGGAGCATTTTTTGAGCGTGGTACAGGAAACGAACCAGGCAAATATGCTCCCTCCTGTCATAGATATCGAACTCTATGATACCTATGAAAAAAATCCACTTAACAAGGAATGGGTTATCCCTCAGCTGCAAACGTTTATTGTACGGGTAAGCGAAGAGTATAACATGGCCCCTATCCTGTACACAAATCTAAGAACATATAATTTATACCTGAAAAATGATTTCCCGGATTGCGCGATTTGGATAAGTAATTTTTCGTCTCCTCCTTACCTTCCCAACCCCTCCCTGCCGGATAACCGTGACTGGACATTCTGGCAGTACACTGACAAAGGAAGGCTCCAAGGGTATAAAGGACAAGAACGGTATATTGATATCAATGTCTTCAACGGAACAGAGCTTGAATTTGAGAATTATGGGAAACGCATTTAGTCACTTAAGGAGGTCCCCCATGAACACATCTCCCTACATACGCAAGGTTCATTATTATGAAACCGACCAGATGGGCATTGTCCATCACTCAAATTATATCCGCTGGTTCGAGGAAACCCGGGTCGATTACATGGAACAGATCGGTTTCGGCTATCAAAAGGCTGTGGAAACCGGTATTGATTTTGTTGTGCTAAGTGTGTCCTGCGACTACAAAACGATGGTTCGTTTTGGCGACACGGTTAAAATTTTTATGACTATTACCAGCGCAGAGCTGTTGAGGATCACTCTGGCATACCGAATTGCGGATAACGAAACCGGTGAGCTTCGGGCGCTCGGAGAAAGCAAGCACTGTTATTACCACAGTCTAAAAAAGAGACCGGTGTCATTGAAAAAGGAGCTGCCGGCGCTTTATGAGATATTTCAGGACGCATAAAAACATAAAAACACAGAAGGCATACTTGACATCCTCACATTAATATATTAATATAGCCTTAATTACTGATAGGAGGTCGCTCATGCCTGTCCCCAAGAAAAAAGCCCACGTCGGCAAAGAATGCGTTGCCTGTGGCAAATGTGTCAAAGAATGCCCTGTCCGCGCCCTGTCCGTATACAAGGGAATGTATACCCTCGTCGGTGATCCCTGTATCGGGTGTGGAAAATGTGCGAAAACCTGCCCAGCCGGTGTCATTGAGCTCATAGCCAGGAAGGTTGAGGGGGCAACAGCATGAAGAAAAAATGGTATGAGTATCTCTGGATTGTATCTGCAACTTATCTGGCCCTGGGATTTTTCAACATTCTGTTCGCCTGGCTGGGGCTAATCTGCTTTATGACACCCCTGATCATCTCCATTGCCAAAGGCAGCAAATCCTACTGTAACACCTACTGCGGACGAGGGCAGCTATTCACTCTCTTGGGCGGAAAATTGGGATTTTCCCGCAAAAAAACGCCGCCAAAATTCCTGCGCCAAACATGGTTCAGGTACAGTTTCCTCACCTTTTTTATGACCATGTTCCTTCTCATGATTTACAACACATTTCTTGTCTTTGCAGGAGCCACCCTAACAGAAGCTGTCACCCTGTTATGGGTATTCAATCTCCCGTGGCAGTGGACAGCCACATCCTTGGCGCCCCCGGGAGTCGCCCAGTTCGCTTTTGGATTTTATGGCGTCATGCTCACCTCGACCGTTCTCGGTCTGATCACGATGATCCTCTTTAAACCAAACTCCTGGTGCGTGTACTGCCCGATGGGCACTATGACCCAGGGCATCTGCAAACTCAAATACAGAAAAGAAATAGTAGAAAGGACTTGAGGAAATATGGAAGAAAAAGCAAAAAAAATTTCTGATTTATTAAAAGTCCTAGCTAATGAGAACCGGCTGATGATTTTTTGCGGCCTTATGGAACGCCCCATGACCGTCAGTGAACTCACCAAACATGTACCCAAAATTACGCAGTCGGCCTTATCACAGCATTTAGCCCTGCTCAAGGCCCACAACATTCTCGATTTCAATAAATCGGGACAGAACGTGATCTATTCCATCGCCGATCACCGGGTAGAAGACGTCATAGACGTATTGAAAAAATATTATTGTGAATAATGACAAGGAGGATTCACCCATGAACAAACCCATGAAAAAAATCATTATTGTTGGCGGCGTCGCCGGCGGCGCCTCAGCCGCCGCCAGGCTGCGGCGGCTCGATGAAACTGCCGAAATCATCCTCTTCGAGCGCGGCGAGTATATCTCTTTCGCCAACTGCGGCCTCCCCTATTACATAGGGGGAGAAATCAAAAGCAAAGCCGCCTTGACACTGCAAACCCCAGACAGCTTCCATGCCCGCTTCCGTGTCGATGTGCGGATTCACCACGAAGTCACCGCCATTGACAGGCAGGCCAAATCCGTTCTGGTAACACATCTGCAGACCGGTGAACACTTCAGTGAAACCTATGATACCTTGCTGCTCTCCCCGGGAGCCGGGCCCATTGTGCCCAACATACCAGGTATGAACTCCCCACAAGTCTTCACCCTGCGCAACATTCCTGATACCTATAAAATCACAGAATTCATCGCTCGAACCCGGCCCCAAAACGCAGTTGTGGTCGGCGGCGGCTACATCGGCGTGGAGATGGCCGAAAATCTGACCCGGGCCGGACTCGCGGTAACAACTGTCGAACTGGCCGATCAAGTCATCGCTCCCCTCGATTATGATATGGCCTGTGATGTTCACAACCATATGCGCAGCAAAGGCGTAACCCTTATTCTCAACAACGGGGTACAAAGTATCCAAGAAACCGGGGTCAACGCCAAAGCTGTCACCGGAGCCGGCGCCCCCCGTCTGAAAGTCACCTTAACCCACGGCGAACTCTTTACCGACATGCTGATTATGGCCGTAGGCGTGAAGCCGGAAAGCGCCTTAGCGCGCTCAGCCGGGCTCGAAGTCAACCCCCGCGGCGGCATTCTGGTCAACACCCGTATGCAGACCTCTGATGACGCCATCTATGCCGTCGGGGACGCGGTGGAAGTGACCGATTTTGTCACAAAACAACCCGCCATGATCCCTCTGGCCGGACCGGCGAATAAACAGGGACGCATTGCGGCAGACAACATCTGCGGCATCCCCTCTCAATACGAAGGAACACAGGGTTCAGCCATCCTGAAAGTCTTTGACATGACCATAGCCACCACCGGAATTAACGAAAAAACCGCCAAAAGACTCGGCCTCAACTATGACAAATCCTTCACCTATTCAGCCAGCCACGCCGGCTATTACCCCGGCGCTGTCAGCATGTCGGTCAAAACGCTCTTTGACAAAACCACCGGCGCCCTGCTGGGCGCTCAAATTACCGGCTTTGAAGGCGCAGACAAACGCTGCGACATCTTCGCCACCGCCATTCGGGCCGGCATGACAGCTCATGACCTCACCAAGCTGGAATTATGCTACGCGCCGCCCTATTCATCCGCCAAGGATCCAGTCAACATGGCAGGATTTGTCATGGAAAACCTCCTGACACATAAAGTCAAAAACTTTCATTGGCATGACGTAGAGTCCCTGCCCCGGGACGGCAGTGTGATCTTGCTTGATACCCGCACACAAGGAGAGTATGCACAGGGACATATAGAGGGGTTCATCAACATCCCGCTGGACGAGCTGCGCGATCACCTGTCTGATCCCAACGCAGCTGCGCTGGACAAAAATAAAAAGGTTTACGTCACCTGTCAAGTCGGCCTGCGCGGCTATATTGCGGCACGGATTCTTACTCAAAACGGCTTCGACGCGTATAATCTCAGCGGCGGATATCGGCTGTATCACTCCATTTATGGCCAAGAAACACCGCCGGATCCCATTGGCACAAAACCCAGCCGCGGCTGAGAGGCTGAGAGCCAGCTGAAAGGAGGTTTGAGTGCACTATATCCTCTTATTTCTGGAAGGAGTCCTCACCTTTATTTCCCCCTGTCTGCTCCCTCTTCTCCCCGTGTATGTTTCTTTCTTTATCGCAGGAAAACCTGATAAACGCAGAGCGCTGATTAATTCCCTTGGGTTCGTAGCCGGCTTCACTTTCGTCTTTGTCCTCCTCGGCGCCCTGGCCGGAACTATTGGCCGGCTGCTCAACGAGTACGCTCTACTTGTCAATATCACCACCGGTACCGTCGTCATTGTCTTGGGCCTCAATTTCCTGGGTGTCCTTAACATTCGATTCTTGAATCAGACCCGTCACCAAACTACCCAGACAAGAGACTTAAGATTCTTCTCCTCCCTGCTCTTTGGCATCGTCTTCTCCATAGGCTGGACCCCCTGTGTGGGGGCGCTTCTTGGTTCGGCCTTGATGATGGCCTCTAACCAGGGAACGGCACTTAGTGGCATTTTAATGCTTCTTGTCTATTCCCTCGGGCTGGGCATCCCATTTGTGGTCAGTGCCATCTTGATTGACAGACTGAAAAATGTCTTTGACTTCATAAAACGTAATTATCAAATAATCACAATGATTTCAGGGATTCTTCTTATCATTATAGGGATTCTCATGGCAACAGGGCTGATGGGACGGTTTTTGCTCCTGTTCTCGTGAAGGAGCCCATAAAATACTCAAAAGATTTTAGGAGGCAAAAAATGTTTAAATTATCAAAGGACCCCCTCGGCATACTCGGCACACTCGGCACACTCGGCATACTCGGCATACTCGTTTTCGTTTCCCTGTTCGGGATTATGGGATGCGCATCCGACCCACAAAAAGATCCGGTAGACGATACCAAAGCGCCCCTTGGGCAAGAGAGCACCTCAAAGTCAGATACTGACACCACGTCTACTGCTCACAAAAACAAACCCAAAGCCACAGACTTTTCCATGACAGATGGAAACGGCAATACTGTAAAACTGTCAGACCTCATCGCCAAAGGCAAGCCTATCGTCCTCAACTTCTGGGCAAGCTGGTGCCCCCCCTGCAAAAATGAAATGCCGGAATTTAACAAAGTTTACCAAGATATTGGCAATGATATACAATTTGCCATGGTCGACTTAACAGATGGGCAGCGTGAAACCCAGGCAATAGGCGCCAAGTACGTAAAAGATCAGGGATATGTCTTCCCCGTCTATTTTGATTCCCAGCAAGAAGCTTCAAAAGTCTATGGAATCCGTGCTATCCCGACAACACTATTTATTGATAAGGATGGCTATATAATCAATACCATACAAGGCGGAATAGATGAACAGACCTTACGCGAAAACATCGATCTCATAAAATAGCATAAAATAGCAAAAGGGCGATTGCACATCACACCAATACTATATATAATAGTTCTTTGTAAAACAAAAACCTATTTAAGAGAGGACTGATTCCAGTGATTGTAGGAGTCCCCAAAGAAATCAAAAACAACGAGAACCGCGTGGCCATGGTACCGGATGGTGTCTATGAAGTCACAAGAATGGGAAACAAAGTCATCGTAGAAACCGGCGCAGGCCTGGGCAGTGGGATTTCGGATAACAGTTATGTGAAGGCAGGTGCGACCTTATCAGACAAAGCCACGCTCTTTAATGAAGCTGATATTATCATGAAAGTCAAAGAACCCATTCTCGCCGAGTACGATTATTTTAAAGACGGGCAAACCCTGTTTACATATCTCCACCTGGCGGCAGATAAAGAACAGGCACAATTTTTGACAAGCAAAAAAATCACGGCTTTTGCCTACGAAACCGTTCAAACAGAAGAAGGCGCGCTGCCGCTTCTCACTCCAATGAGTGAGGTTGCGGGACGTATGTCTATCCAAATCGGCGCCGCCCTGCTCCAAAAAAACAACCACGGCAAAGGAATTCTCATGGGGGGGGTACCAGGAGTTGCCCCAGCCGAAGTCGTTATTCTTGGCGGCGGCATCGTCGGACTCAATGCCGCTAAAATGGCCTCGTGGATGGGCGCCAGAGTCACCCTGCTGGACATCTCCAGAAGCCGCCTGATGTATATAGATGACATCTTTGCCGGCAAAGTCACAACATTGATGAGTACAACATACAATATCGCCACCGCCGTTCAAAAAGCCGACCTCCTCATAGGCGCGGTTCTCGTCCCCGGGGCCAAAGCCCCGTGCCTGGTCACAGAAGACATGGTCAAAACCATGGCGCCCGGATCAGTCATTGTCGATGTCGCGATCGACCAAGGGGGAAGCGTAGAAACCATCGACAGGGTCACGACCCATGAAAACCCCTGTTACGAAAAACACGGCATCATTCATTACTCCGTAGCCAACATGCCCGGCGCCGTGCCCAAAACCTCAACATACGCCCTGACCGGAATGACAATACAATATTTAAAGAGACTCCTGACATCAGATATAGAAACCCTGCTCATACAAGATAAAGAGCTGAGACTCGGCCTGAACACCTATAAAGGGCACGTCACCAACCAGGGAGTCGCGGAAGCCCTCGGGTATCCGTATGTCGATGTATTAACAGTACTTCCCTGAAACTATGCCACAGGAGCATCCCTACCATGATCATTGACTTTCACACTCACGTCTTCCCCGACCAACTCGCCCCCAAAGCCATGGCCGAACTCTCGGCCTGCTTTGGGCCTTCCTATACGCCGGCCCACGACGGAACCGTCGCAGGCCTTATAAAAAGTATGGACGGAGCCAACGTAGATATCTCTGTGATTCAACCCGTTGTCACAAAACCCTCTCGTTTTAAAAAGATAAATAAATGGGTTCAAAACCTCTGCTTCGACCCAAGCCCCCATTCCAATAGAATTGTCGGGTTCGGCGGCATCTATCCCCATACGGACACATATAAAGAAGATATCAATTTCATTATAGAACTGGGACTCAAAGGGTTGAAATTCCACGCCGAATACCAAGACTTCATCCTCGACGAACCCAAAATGCTGCCTATTTACGATTATGCCCTGAGCCAAGGCCTCATCATTTTACATCACGCCGGGTTTGACCCCGACTTCCCTCCCCCGTTCAAAAGCTCGCCTCAGCAATTTGCCAACGTCAGCAACGCCATGAAAGGCGGCATCATGATCGCCGCCCACTTCGGAGGATGGGGCCAGTGGGATGAAGTCGAACACCATTTAGTTGGCAGTAACATCTATCTCGATACCTCTATGGGCTTTGAGTTTTTCCCCCAGGAACAGTTTGTCAGAATTGTCCGAACCCATGGCATTGACAAGATCCTGTTTGCCACAGACTCCCCCTGGAGTCATGCCTGTACAGAAATCGAGCGCCTAAGAGCCTTGCCCCTTTCTTCTCATGAGAAAGAGGCCATATTGGGAGGAAACGCAAAACGTATTTTGAATATTTAGGACGTGTTCCTATAAGCATCTCTGCCAATTTACTTGATGATCTTAATACCCCCGATAAGAGGAAGCTCTTTGGCTTTGCCACTGACGCAATTGACGATTCCCAGGATCACAAAGGCCAGGGGAATCAGACACAAAATCCACAGAATATATAGAATCCATCTCAAAGACGTAAGGATAAGAATTGCGGTCAAAATACCATAGAGCACCCCAAAGACAATCCCAAAGCCAACCCCGACTATGCAAAGGACCACACCCTGATTCACATGAAAACGCGCAAATCTGGAATTCGGCGCCGCAAGCAATGGTATAAGGAAGAGGAGTCCAATATACGAGAATAGCGCCATCATTTTATTTTGCTCAATATCCCCCGGATCAAACTCCCCTGTGGAGTCCTGTGTATTTGTAAACTGATCAAGTCCACTGCCCCCTGGCGGCCTTTGGCCTTGCTGTTGATACCCTGTGTTGGCGTATTGATTATATCCTTGTTGTTGTTGTTGTTGATAGCCTGCCTGGGCATAGGGACCCTGTCCCGGCCGCTGCTGTTGCTGTTGTTGCTGTTGCTGCGGATAACCTGTCTGGGCATATTGGCCTTGGCCCGGATGTTGCTGTTGCTGCGGATAGCCTGCCTGAGCATATTGGCCTTGGCCCGGATGTTGCTGTTGGGGATACCCCGCCTGAGCATGTTGGCCTTGGCTTGGCTGTTGTTGCTGTGGATAGCCCGCCTGAGCATATTGGCCCTGGCCCGGATGTTGCTGCGGATAGCCCGCCTGAGCCTGTTGGCCCTGGCTTGGCTGTTGCTGTTGCTGCGGATAGCCCGCCTGAGCATATTGCCCTTGGCCTGGTTGTTGCTGTTGCGGGTAGCCTGGCTGAGCATATTGGCTTTGCCTTGGTTGCTGCTGTGGATAGCCAGCCTGAGCATGTTGTTGGCCCTGGGGTGGCTGCTGCGGCCGTTGTGGATACTCTCCATGCCCTTGAGGTGATCCTTGCTGATGCTGGACATTCTGAGCAGAAGACTTGCCGCATGCAGAACAGAACGTTTGACCGTCTGCAAGTCCGGCCCCACAATGGATACAAAATCCCATAACCCTTTCCCCCTCTAAAAATTTGCATAAATGCGATTGGTCTGATGAGACATCTGAGTGAATTCTCTAAAATAATCTATAAATTCACTCACTCTAAATATAACACACATTCTCACAAACATCAAGAAAAATGCTCTTTCATCAGTTGATATTCACCGCCCAAAAGTGCTAAGATTAAGATAATCAAGAGATTATCGCGGTTTATTGCACGACATTCCCTAAGAAAACGTGAGATAGGGACTTAACTAAGCACAAACAGAGAGGTATACCCATGTCAGAAACCATCTATATCTGCGGTCACCGCAACCCGGACACCGATTCCATCTGTTCAAGCCTCGCCTACGCCGAACTCAAAAAAAAGCTCGGGTACCCCGTCCAACCCATGCGCCTGGGACCCGTGAACCGCGAAACCGCCTTCGTGCTTTCCTATTTTGACCTGGCCCCCCCCGCCCTGCTGACCACATTGCGCACCCAAGTCAGCGACCTGTCCATGGACATTATTCCCCCCGCCTCCCCTGACATCTCCATCCAAAAAGCCTGGACCCTGATGAAGAAAAACAATTGTAAAGTCCTCCCCGTCACCGACCACGACAACCGCCTCCTGGGCCTCGTCTCCCTGTCCGACATCGCCAACAAATACCTCGACACCCTAGAAAGCAACATCCTCGCCAACAGCCGCACCCCCCTGCACAACATCATTGACACCTTAAACGCCACCTTGATCCACGGCAGCCCCGACACCTTCTACGTTACAGGCAAAGTCGCCATAGCAGCCATGTCCCCCGAGTCCATGGACCCCTACATCGAACCCGGTGATATCGTCATCCTCGGTGACCGTCCCGACAGCCAAACCAAATGCATCGAAAAAGGCGCCGCCTGCCTGATCATCACAGGAAACTGCACCATTTCCGAACCCGTTGTCAAGCTCGCCCACACCCACGGCTGTACTCTCCTCTGCGTCCCCAGCGACACCTTCACCGCCGCCCGCCTCATCAATCAGAGCGCCCCCATCAGCCATATTATGACCCGCCACAACCTTGTCACCTTCGACATGGAAGACTTCGTTGACACCACCAAAGACAAAATGCTGGAAACCCGTTTCCGCAGCTACCCCGTTCTGGACGGCGAACACGTCAAAGGGTTCATTTCACGCTACCATCTGATCACCTCCCGGCGCAAACAAGTTATCCTGCTGGATCACAACGAAAAATCCCAAACCGTCGACGGCATCGAGCAAGCCGAAATCCTCGAAATCATCGACCATCACCGTTTGGGCGATCTGCAAACCGAAAGCCCCATCTATTTCAAAAACGACACCGTTGGCAGCACCGCCACTATCATCGCCAACCTCTATTTCGAACACGGCATCAGCCCCACCGCCAAAACCGCCGGCATTCTCTGCGCCGCCATTCTTTCCGACACCTTAAAATTCAAATCCCCTACCTGCACCCACATAGACCGCACCACCTCCGGACGTCTGGCCGGCATCGCCACCCTGGACATGGACACCTTTGCCGCCGCCATGTTCGCCAGCGCCTCCTCCCTGCAAGACCGCTCCCCCCAAGACATCCTCGCTCAAGACCTGAAAGAATTCATCTTTGACAGCCACAAAATCGCTATCGCCCAGATCAATTCCTCCGATGCGGAAACCCTCGCCACCCTTCGCCCCGGCCTTCTCACCTACATGGAAAAACACGCACAAAATCAAGGTTACGAGCTCATTATGCTCATGATCACTGATATCATTGAAGAAAGTTCCGAATGTTTGTGCGCCGGCGCGAAAAAGAACCTCATCCCTCAGGCCTTCAACCTCTCCCCTCACACCCCGCAGGATGCCCTGGTTCTGCCCGGGGTCGTCTCCCGCAAAAAACAAGTCGTCCCCCTCCTCGCCGCCGCATTGAGAGGCGAGCGTTAGGGCGTGCCCGAAAAGCGATGTGTCCATATTTGCCAAAAATATGGACACATCGCTTTGGCGGGCGCCCTAAGAAGAAGGGTATGGGACAAACTTCCCCTCATACCACTTTATTCCTCCCCGCCTTCTTCGCCGCGTAAAGACGGGTATCGGCCAGCTCAACAATCGCCTGCTGAGTCAGATCCGACAGTTCTCCGCTCTCCGCCACACCGATGCTTATGGTTATACGAATAACAGGGGGATCCGAGCTCTCTTCCAAGAAAAAAAACTCCCTTTCAATACGAGCCCGGACACGTTCGCAAATCAATTTTGCCACCTTAAGAGGTGTGCCGGGAAAGCAAAACAAAAACTCCTCGCCGCCATAGCGCGCCACAAAATCCGAATCCCGCCGGATAAATGTGGACAGAATCTTCGCCAGCTTTTTCAACGCAGCATCTCCCGCTTGGTGCCCATATGTGTCATTAATCTCTTTGAAGAAATCAATATCTAAGATAGCAACAGAAACAGGACGGTGAGTTATGGCGTTATCCGTCAAAATACCAGGCAGCTTGTCATCAATAAAGCGCCTGTTCAGAAGCTGAGTCAAACTGTCCGTCACAGCCATTTTATTAATTTGATCAATAATGTCCGTAATGTTCGAGACCTTAGCTTTGGCCTCTTCATCCTGGACTTCAAAAGCAATAGAATCTGTAATGTTTTTGACAAACTCCAGCACAAGATTCCCTGAAGCGATCTCGTTCAACTTGCCGCCACCCATTGGGATAGATATAATCAGGAAAATAGATCCTTGGATGTACTTTAATTTAACCCTTTGCTCATCGAAACAAAGAGCTCTGAGGTCAACACACTTTCTCCAACCTTCTTCCTCCTCAAACATATCTGTGCACTGAGCTCCACCTTCGTGAGGCGCACCTTCATGAGACCCGTCTTTCTGAAATTCTATCACCTGGCCGGTTCGCGCCTCAACAACGCGAACCAAATCAAACAGCCGGGAATAGAGCAACCGGGAATAAAGACTCCCTTCAGAAAGCCTGTTTTGAGGATTAGGCTGTAACTCGTACACAGTCTTCTTCACCGCTTTCGTGGTCTTGTGCCATGGACAATTATATGCCATTCCTCTCTTCTTTATGTAGTTCCCGTTACTTTGCCGAATGTCCATTTTCCATTTAAATCATAACGGGAAAAAGACCAGACAGGATTTTTCTTGATATAACTCTCTGGCCTTTCATAGAAAATACATGTTCGGATTTCGAAGTCAATGGCGTGCCTGCAGGGATTCGAACCCCGGACCCTCTGCTTAGAAGGCAGATGCTCTATCCAGCTGAGCTACAGGCACATATTATGGGATAGACAGTTCTGTCTGCAACGTTTATTATTATAGAGTGAATCCGTTTAAATAGCAAGTCAAAATTCAAGGAGTCAAAATTCAAGGAGAAATTCACGGAGAAATGCAAGGAGAAAATCATGGCCAAAAAAACCTACAACGAAAAACTGAACACCTCCAACGACCTGCCCAAAATTGAAGATCTTTCTGACAAACCGGAGGCCATGGCCCGGTTGAAGGGAACAAAAATGCTTGTCGCCGCGCCCCTGCAGTACAATGAAATCATGGCGCAAATCCCTGAAGGCCACGTTACCACCGTTGACCGCATCCGATCCTGCCTGGCCCACCAGGCCGGCGCGGATGTGACGTGCCCCCTGACCGCCGGTATTTTTACCAACATCTGCGCCCATGCCAGTGTAGAGCGCGGCCACGATCCTATCCCCTACTGGCGCACCCTCAAGACCCAAGGCGAACTTAATGAAAAATACCCGGATGGCATAGACGGACATAAACTGCTGCTCGAGACGGAGGGACACACAATTATTCAAAAAGGCAAGCGGTTTTTTGTTCAAAATTATGAGGACAAGCTATATCAACATTACACCCCATATTGAGGCCGCCCTAGCCGAGAGCACCATCCAGGAGGGCTGTGCCTTGTCAACGCAATGCATATGCATCCATATGCATTGCACGGCCAGCGTTTTCATCAACGATGACGAGAGGGGACTACACCGGGATTTTGAACGCTGGTTGGAAAAATTGGGGGGTGACCAATGAAAAATTTCCCTTGCCAAAACGCGGTTCCGATTAAAACCGCGTCAGCCCCTGCATCCAAAGCTTCTTGCGCGTCCTCCCGGCAGGATATGCCACTTTCGCTGATGATATAGGCTCCCTTGGGCGCCGCCTTTATCAAGTCAAGAGTCACACGAACCGTGCCATCGTCTTTTTCTAAACAAGTTATATCCTTATTGTTAATCCCGATGATCTTCGCCCCTATGCTTTCCGCCAGCTTCATTTCCTCCGGAGTATGCACTTCGACTACAGGCTTCAAACCAATAGAACACGCCTTTTCGTGTAGATCACCGATATTGTCCGTTCCCGAGCAGATCAACAAAACCCCTGCCGCACCACAGTCGAGGGTTTCATATAAATCCTCCTCGGTTTTAATAAAATCCTTGCGCAAAACCGGCAGGGTAACAGCTCCTGTGAGAGAACGCAGCAGCTCTAGCGAACCGCCGAAATTTTCCTTTTCGGTAACAACCGACACTCCCAGAACACCCGCTTTTTCCAGCCTGCGGGCGACGTCAAGGGGATCTCTCCCCTTGAATAAATCACCGTATTGAGGCGAGACGGGCTTGAAATCTATGATGGTCTTAGAAAGCATGTGACATCTCCCTCAGGTCGTTCAGCTTCTTATTAGCGCCGCCGCTTTCGATGATGCTTTGCGCCAATTCCACACCCTGTTGGAAATCGTCGGCCTTACCGCCAACGACCAAGGCTCCCGCCGCGTTGAGTACAATGGCATCTTTGTTGGAGTCCTTGATTTTTCCCTCAAAAACGCCTTTGATCACCGCCGCGTTGTCCTCCGGTGTACTGGACGCGATATCCTTCAAGTTACAGCGTGTTAAGCCGAAGTCCTCCGGCTGTATTTCAAACGTTGTGACATCGCCGCGACACAGATGGTTGATGCGCGTCTTGCCCAGCAGGGAGATCTCATCCAGACCGTCAAGGCCGTGTACGAACATGGCGTTCGTGTATCCCAATTTCTTGGCCACGTATGTCACTGTGTCGAGCAGGTCGGGCTTGTAGACGCCCAAAAGATGCCGCGGCGCAAAAGCGGGATTGATAAGAGGGCCGATTATCGTGTAAAAAATCGTTTTGATACCCAAATCCCCTTCCGCCGGCAGAACCTTGCACATGACAGGATGGAACAACGGGGCGTATAAAAACGCAATCCCAATTTCCTCGATCATTTTTTCGACCTGCTCCGGCGCCAGCTTGATGTTGACCCCCAAGGCTTCCAGAACGTCGGCGCTGCCGGACAAGCTGGCCAGCGAGCGGCTGCCATGCTTTGCCACGGGAATACCGCCGGCCGCTGCCACAACAGCTGTCGCGGTGGAGATATTGAAGGTCGAAAGCCCGCCTCCCGTTCCGCAGGTATCCATAAGCTCGCCGGATACCTTTGGACGCAGCGGCACGCAATTGTCGCGCATCGCTTTGGCGAAATGAGTCAGTTCATCTTGTGTCGCTCCTTTCATGAGCAAGGCCACCTGAAACCCGGCGATTTGAACATCGGACACGTCGCCGGTGTTGATCGCGGCGATCAATTGGCTGATATCTTCCCCGGTCATTTCCTGAAGGTCTGTCACCTTCGATAAGACTTCTTTATACAGTACACTCATAAGCCACCTCCATGATTTTTTCCAATGATTTTTCTCCGTTTTCCTCAACGCCGCTTGATATGTCAATACAATAGGGATTCAGTTCCATCGCTTTTTTAATATTCGATATATTAATGCCCCCCGCGAGGAAAAACGGTTTTTCGTGATACTCTTTTATAAGCCGCCAGTCGAACATGCCTCCGGTCGATCCCCGTGTCCCCTTTTTGAATGAATCAAATAACACATAGTCGCAGATTGTGGGGGTAATGTCTGCCTGTGACCGCATTCTGAAGGCTTTGATCGTCGGACAGGGCATGGGGTATTCGCTTTCACCATGATACTGTACCAGGTCGATAATCCCTTCGTCAACAATGCCTCTTATGAATTCATAGGATTCGTCGATAAAAACACCTACCGATTTTATTGCCGGATTCAACGCGCCTTTTAGGATTCGCGCTGTTTCGACACTTATCCGCTGACGGTGAGGCGTGAAAACAAATCCGGCATAATCAACTGTGTAATCCCTCTTCGCTGTGTTGACGCATTCTATATCCCATAATGTTTTTAACCCGCAGATCTTGAGTTTCATGACAGTCACGTCACCACTTGCCGCGAATGGTACTCCTGCAGAGAGTAAACCTTTTCTCCCGGACTCTTAGCCTTCTCGGCAATCCCTTTCACACTGGCCAGGGCAGCTGTCAACGTCGTCAGATAAGGAATATTGTATCTAATCGCTGATTTCCTGATATAGGAATCATCATCATTGCTGCGCTTGCTCCCGCTGGGCGTATTCACAATCACATCCAGCTGATGATTTTTAATCGCGTCCTCAATATTGGGCCGCCCCTCATACAGCTTGTTAATAACCTCAGCCTGTATGCCATTCGCGGTGAGATGCGCATAGGTTCCCCGGGTGGCAATGATTTTGAAGCCAAGACTCTCAAACTGTCTGGCCACCTCCACCAAGGCTTCCCTGTCCTTTGCCGCCACCGACATCAAAACCGAACCGGCCAGAGGCAAAAGAGCCTTGCTGCCTTCCAACGCTTTATAAAAAGCCAGCCCAAACGAATCCGACAAGCCCAACACCTCACCGGTGGACCTCATTTCCGGCCCTAACACCGGATCCACCTCAGGAAACATGTTAAAGGGAAAAACCGCCTCCTTGACACCATAATATGGCACCTCCGGCCTTGTCATCCCGGACAGCTCCACAGGACGGCCTGTGTGTTTCTCCATAATCAGCTGGGTGGCAAAATTGGCCATATTCAAATTACACACCTTGGACACAAGCGGAACCGTCCTGGAAGCCCGGGGGTTCGCCTCCAACACATAAACCTTGCCCCGGTAGATGGCATATTGAATATTCATCAGCCCCACGACCCCCAGCTCCCCGGCAATCTTACAGGTATACTCCCGAATTTTGGCCGCCTGTTCCTCCGTAATATTAACAGTGGGAATCACGCAGGCCGAATCCCCGGAGTGAATACCGGCATACTCAATGTGTTCCATAACCGCCGGCACAAAAGCATGGCTGCCGTCGGCCAGCGCGTCCGCCTCACATTCGAGGGCGTTATCCAAAAAACGGTCGATCAGAATCGGCGCTTCACGACTGATATGCTGGGCATTGACCTGAATATACTCTTTCAACTGCTCGTTATCAAAAGCAATTTCCATAGCACGCCCGCCCAACACATAGGAAGGTCTTACCATGACAGGGTAGCCGATTCTGTTGGCCACGGCCACCGCTTCCCCATAATCGCCGGCCATGCCCGACTCCGGCATGGGGATATCCATCTGATCCATCATTTTCCTGAACAAATCCCGGTCTTCCGCCAACGCAATCACTTCGGGAGTCGTCCCTAAAATCGGCGCCCCCGCCTTCTTCAGTTCCATAGCAATGTTCAGCGGTGTCTGTCCGCCGAACTGGACAATAATCCCTAACGGCTCTTCGTGCTGACAGATAGAGAGGACATCTTCGACAGTTAGCGGCTCAAAATAAAGTTTGTCCGACGTATCATAGTCCGTAGAAACCGTCTCCGGGTTACAGTTGATCATGATCGTTTCAAAGCCCAACTCGCGGAGCGCCAAAGCCGTATGCACACAGCAATAATCGAATTCAATGCCCTGCCCGATTCTGTTAGGGCCGCCGCCCAGGATAATCACTTTTTGCCGAACTCCATCGTCTGAAGAGGGAGTTCCCTCAATCTTACCGCGCTTTTGCCTGGACGCAGCCAACTCAACCCCTAATTTGCCCAGACCATTATAGGTAGAGTAAAAATACTCCGCATCCGCGCCACTGACCGGGACAACATCCCATTCCTGCCGGATGCCCACAACCTTCCTGTGCAGCCGGATATAGTCCTCCGGCACCTCAAGGAGCTGGGAAAGATATTTGTCCGCAAAACCATCTTTCTTAGCTCTTATCAACACGTCATCAGGGAGAACCCTCTTTTTATACGCCAGGATTTCATTTTCCAGCTCCACCAAGTCTTTGATCTGCTCCAGGAAATATTTTTTAATCTTCGTAATATCGTAAATCTTATCCACACTGACCCCTTGGCGCAAGGCTTCATACATAGCAAAATACCTTTCGCTGTTTGGCGCCGCAATCTTGCGCAGCAGCTCTTCCCGGGTCAGCTCATGAAAGTTCTTGGCAAAACCGAGACCGCTTCTGCCAATCTCCAAGGATCGGATGGCTTTTTGCAGCGCTTCTTTAAACGTACGCCCCAGGCTCATCACCTCGCCCACCGCTCTCATCTGCGTTCCCAGCTTATCCTCGACGCCCGCAAACTTCTCAAAAGCCCACCGGGCAAACTTCAACACCACATAATCTCCGTAAGGCACATACTTGTCCATCGTGCCTTCCTTCCAATACGGAATCTCATCCAAAGTCAGCCCCGCCGCCAACAACGCTGACACATACGCAATCGGGAACCCTGTTGCTTTCGACGCCAGAGCCGAGGAACGCGATGTTCTGGGGTTGATCTCAATCACTACCACTCTGCCTGTAGCCGGATCATGGGCCATCTGCACATTGGTTCCGCCGATCACCCCAATCTCTGACACAATGCTGAAGGCAATCTGTTTCAGCCTTTCCTGCAAGTCCTCCGCGATCGTCAGCATTGGCGCCGCACAAAAAGAATCCCCGGTATGCACACCCATAGGATCAATATTTTCAATCATGCAGACAGCGATCATGTGGTTGTTAGCGTCTCTGACCACCTCAACCTCAAGTTCTTCCCAGCCCAGCACACTTTCCTCAATCAGAATCTGGCCAATCAGTGACGCCTGGATTCCCCTGTTTGCCACACTCTGCAGGTCTTCTTTGTTGTAGACCAGTCCGCCTCCCGTCCCGCCCATGGTATACGCCGGCCGGACCACCACCGGGTATCCCAAGTGATCAGCCGCCTCCGCCGCGTGTTCCACCGACAAAGCCTCAAAGCTTCTCGGCATTTCCACACCTAACTTATCCATGGTTTTCTTAAACTCGATGCGATCCTCTCCCCGTTCAATGGCGTCCAGCTGAACCCCAATCACTTGAACCTGGTACATGTCTAAAACGCCCGCCTTTTGCAGTTCCAGGCTTAAATTAAGACCCGATTGGCCGCCTAGATTCGGCAGCAGCGCATCGGGTCTTTCCTTTGCGATAATTTCCGTCAGCCGTGTCACATTCAGGGGCTCAATGTATGTTGTATCCGCCACCACAGGATCTGTCATAATGGTGGCGGGATTAGAATTCACCAGGATGATTTTGTAGCCTAAGCTCCTCAGGGCTTTGCAGGCCTGGGTTCCCGAATAGTCAAATTCACACGCCTGTCCGATAATGATCGGGCCTGACCCAATAATCATAATCGTAGTGATGTCCGTTCTTTTCGGCATTTTCCATACTCTCCTTTGCTCTATCACAAATCATCTATTTGCAGTTGAAGATATCGTCTTTATTGCCGGTAAAGCAGGCTGTGCAAAAAGGCAGCGCACATGCCTCGCAGGCCCTTTTGAGTCCCTCAATGCTGATATATCCCAAGCTGTCAGCACCGATTTTATGGCAGATCTCCTCCCAACTGATCTTATTGGCAATCAGGTTCTCCTCCCCGTCTATGTCAGTACCATAATAGCAGTCGTGGCAGAAGGGCGGTGAGGAAATCCTCATATGAACCTCCCTGGCTCCCGCACCTTTCAGGCTCCGCACAATCCTTTCGCTTGTTGTCCCGCGCACAATGGAGTCATCCACCAGCACCACCCGCTTCCCGCGGATACTCGCCGACAAAGGATTGAGCTTGAGCTTGACGGCGCTGTTCCGCTGGGATTGGGTCGGATAAATAAAGCTTCGGCCGATATACCGGTTCTTCACAAACCCCGACACCAGCGGTATCCCACTTTTGGCGCTGTACCCATGAGCTGCGTCCAATCCGGAATCGGGCACACCACAGACCACATCGGCATCCACCGGATATTCCTCCGCCAAAGCCAGACCCATATTATACCTTGCTTCATAAACGCTCAACCCATCGATCACAGAATCCGGTCTCGCGAAATAGACAAATTCAAAAATGCACAGTCCCCGGGCCTCTTCTTTCGCCGTCAGCTCCACATCCTGGTACACCATGTTCCCATTTTCTATGACAACAACCTCACCCGGCAGCACATTCCTCATCAGCTCAAAGCCACACGCGTCCAGAGCACAGCTCTCCGACGCCACAACATAGCCCGTTTCGTTCTGCCCCAAACAAAGGGGACGGAATCCATTCGGGTCGCGAACGGCAATCAGCTGATCCTCACCGCTGGCGATAACCAGCGAGAAGGCCCCCCGCAGCAAAGACGCCGCCTTAATAACCCCTGAGATGATATCCGATTCTTGGGTGATACAATACGCGATCAGAGAAGAGACCACCTCGCTGTCACTTGTGGCGCCAAAACGGAGTCCATACCCTTTGAGAACATCACGGATCTCATGGGCGTTCGTAATTTTGCCGTTGTGGGCCGTCACAATCCGTCCCGTCAAATAATCTGTCACAAAAGGCCCGGCATTCTTCTCCTTAGGGGCGCCGGCGGTTGAATAGCTGGTATGACCCACAGCGGTTCTCCCCTGAGGCAGTTTTTCCAGCTCTTTCCCGGGAAACACCTCACTGACAAGGCCCGCATTCTTACAGCACAGGATACTCTTGTCATTCACGACAGCAATACCTGCTCCTTCCTGACCGCGGTGCTGGAGGGAAAGCAGCCCGTTATAAGTTATACCCGCAGCTTCCCCGGTTTCCCCGGTTCCTCTGGTTTCCCCGGTTTCCCCAGCCATCAAACTGACGCCAAAAACGGCACATTCTTCACTGGGCTTTTCGCTCATTCTTATAGATCTGTTCATTTTTATAGACCTTTCACATTCTTAATAGACTCCACGTGGCGCTTTGTGAACTGTACATTGTGTGAACTACACAATGTACACAAACTACACAATAAAAGCGTTCACCATCTGATGAACGTTTTTGTTCAACATGCACTTTTATTGTAGAATGAAAATGCTTTAATGTCAATTAATCCGGTATTGTGGGGTGCGATTAATATGAAGCTCCCAAGGATTCAATTTCACAAAGAACCCAAGCATCATTTTCATAAGCATAAACAAATTTGATGGTCTGGCGTTGATCCGAATGCTTTGTCTCTTCTACAGTATCTCTGAGATAAGGATTAGGGTTTACAATTCTGCCAACCTTAACACAGTCATATAAAACAGACATTGTGCATTGGTAGGTCATATTGTCATTGTCTCCTATCATTTCTACAGATATGTCCGAAAAAGATTTGAAAGTAACACTTTTATAAGCTGCGCCACTTGCTGGCATTATCTTTGAAGCGAAAGCTGTAATCTTTTCTATGATATCTGCCTTCTGGGTCTCGTTGCTTGTGCAGGAAACGTCCATTTGTTCAAATCTTTTTTTCTCAATGACTCCCAGAAAAATTTTTTTGTAATCTTCTTCAGCTTTATTTCCTATCTCATCGCGGGCGCTTTGCTTCAGCGTCATGTTGGATTTGGATATGGTTTTAGCGCTGTCGTCCGCTTGAATTTCAAAGGTATCACTTATATAGTCTTCAAAACTAGGATCTCCTGTAATGCGCAATTCATATTGCTTATCCGGAAAAATCCTTGCAATAGTATAGGTGTCCATGTCTGCTTCTGAGATATCAGGATCTTTGAGGTCAATACCGTTAAGCGTCACCGTAAATCCTTTGGGAACGGAGAGTTTATAGTCAACCACAAGTGCATCGTCAATATTGACATCATAATCGGCGAAAATAAGGAATTTTTTCTTGTTGTTCTTTTTCAGAACAAAGGATGTGATTTTTTCTGACCCAGAGTTCAGAATGGAAACATTCTTTGCTGAACCGTTATCTTCAGATTTAACCGTAAAATCTTTAGCGAAACTGACTTGCTCTTTCTGTCCTTGCATGTATTTCTTGAAGCTTGCCTCGTTGATGAATTCGGAGGAATCTATAGAAATATAAGTGAAAGCTTTTGCGTAGTCTTCGTCCGCGATTGCCTTATAGTACTCCTTGGCAACTTTATCTGGACTTGATAGTATATACCCAATCACGTAAAGGGCGGCAACAATGAGAACAACCCCAACTGCCGCGCAAGAGATAACAATAACCTTTTTGGATATCCGTTTTTGCGTGGAGGCTGCACCATTAAAGAGAGGCAATGAGTTAGTGGATTTAGTGAGGGGTTGAGGTGGGCTCAGGGGGGGCTGAGACGAGCTCGAGCTCATGGAAGACTGAGACGAACCATGGGACTGGTTGGATTTGCCTTTTCGCTTGGAGGCTGAGTCATCAAAGAGAGGAATCGAGTTTTTGGAGGGTTGAGGCGGGCTCAGGGAGGGCGGAGGTGAGTTCAGGGAGGGCTGAGGTGAACTCAGGGAAGGCGGAGGTGCGTTCAGGGAAGCCTGGGGTGAACTCAGGGAAGGCGGAGGTGCGTTCAGGGAAGCCTGGGGTGAATCGAATGATTTTTGAGGCGAGGTATAAGGATGTTCAGGTGAGGCAATGTTTGGGGTTTGCTCGGACACTTTGATTGATCTCTGAGGTAAAACAAAAGGAGATTCATCTGCCGCAACAGTTAATTCCGCTAAGTTTTGAGACAACGCAAAAGGAGATTCATCCGCCGCAACGGTTAATTCCACTGAGTTTTGGGGCAACGCAAAAGGAGATTCATCCGCCGCAGCAACAGTTAGTTCCACTGAGTTTTGAGATAACGCAAAAGGAGAGTTTGATCCAATGGTTGACCCCTCTGATTCGAATGACAAAACAGAAGAAGGCTCTGTCGACCCAACGGTTGAGTCGGGCGATCCGAATAATCTCTTAGGAAAAACAGCAGGAGGCTCATTTGGCCCAGTGGTCGACCCGGCTGATCCGAATAATCTTTTAGGCAAAATATACGGAGGCTCGGGTGACCCACCTGTTGAATTGGCTGATTCAGATGATCTTTTAGACCAAGAAGGGGTTAAGGAGACAGGATGCTGCAGCGACCGATCCAGTGTTTGAGAGGGTCTTGTCTTTGCGCTATCATCAATCGCCGCGAGCAATTCAGAGATGTTTTGATAACGTTCTTCTTGAAGAACAGACATTCCTTTCAATATTGCGAATTCCAGCGCCGGTTTGATAGGGATGCTGAGTTCGGACGGAGCTGCGATGTCCCGTTTATTACGCGACTTGTTATGCAGTCTCTGCGGCGCGTCAGAGGGCGTTATGCCGGTGATACACTTATAGATTGTGGCGCACAGGGCGTATATGTCTGACCACGGCCCCAGTTCTCCGCCGCTGCGATACTGTTCTTCCGGCGCGTATCCTGGTTTTGTCATATTTGTTACAGTTCTGTACGTATCAGCGGAAACAAAACGGGCGGCGCCGAAATCCAATAATTTTAAATTTCCTTCAGTCGGCATTTTGATATTGTCAGGGCTTATGTCGCGATGCAGCAGCCCTTGATCATGGACTCGGACAAGGGATTCCATGACAGGGCGCATTCTTGCGACGATGTCCGCCGCATCGAAGTTGCCATGCTGTTCCAAGTATTCTTTTAACGTCAATCCGTCTATGTACTCCATGACAATATACGCTGTATTGTTAGCCTCAAAGAAATCTTTGACATTGACGATCCCTGTATCCTTCTCAAAACGGGCGAGGGTGCGTACTTCATTAAGAAACCGCTCTTTACTCCTCTCGTAAGAATTCCAGTCGCCGGTTGGCGCCGCTGCGGCCGTGGCAGTAACGTCCGCTGATACGGTGCTGTTCCGAACGCTGAATTGGCTCGGATAATATTCCTTGACCGCAATGCGCATGCCAAGGACAAGGTCCCGCCCGATATAGGTGATCCCAAAACCTCCTGCGCCAATCGAATATCCTATTAAATATTTTCCTTTCAAAATCGTACCTGGTTTGAGGTGGCGCGAGTCTTGTTTCATGACGATATCGCCGCAGGACAGGCATCTTCCATCCTCCAGCTCCCGCATACATTTGAGGCAACAATTCGTGTCCATGTCAGTTCCCTCCCATTCTATACATCTCAAATTCAGTCATCCTTTTAAATTGAGTCATCCTTTTCCGTCATATTAAATTGAGTCATCCTTTTCCGTCATAATGATCGCAATCGCCGAATGGTTATCCCCCGTTGGCGAAATCCGCGACTCTATCCGGCCACGCATTTTATTAAGCCACTCCTCCGCGTTTTTTGATGTCCTCAAATCCTCAGCCATTTCCTCCTCAAGAACAAGTTCCCAAAACCCATCGCTGCACAGAAGAAAAGCGTCCATCAAGAACAAAATCAACTCGGCTAAATCTGCTTCAACTGTTTTCCGCGATCCCAGGGAACGTGTGAGTCTATGACGGTCAACGTGTCCGCGGATTTTATCCGCGTTGATTTTTCCAACACTTACGGACATCTGCGAAACGCTGTGGTCGGTTGACTGATAGATGACTTTCCCTTTTCTGAACTGATATATCCGCGTGTCTCCAACAGTTGCCGCAATTGCGCGAGTGCCACCCAGACACAAGACGGCAACAGTACTCTTCATTCTGTTGTCGTTGTCATGCATCTTGATAATTTCTTCATTTGCGCTGATGATGGCTTTTTCCATCTTTTCCATCGTTGTATGATTGCCAAGCAGCCGCGCGTTAATTGTCTGGATTGCTATCAGCGATGCTATATCACCATTTCCCTCTCCGCCAAGCCCATCCGCTACAGCGGCGATAATGCCGCCGCTGTTCTCTAATAATGAAAGTTGATCTTCGTTACGGGAGCGGTTGCCCTTGGATGAATAAGAAGCGGCGCTGATCGTCATACCGGCCGGTCACCTCCGGTTGGGTTGGTTTTGTTATGTCTACCTTGGTATGCTTACCTTTGTGATGTCTACCTTGTGATGGGATGAGGATCCCCTCCGGTCGGTTTGGTTTGAAAAACAAATCTCTCTACACTGATACGGATTTCATCTTCGTCGCTCAGTTTTGCCGGTTCGTTAGGCGACAGGGCATTGGCGTTGAGGAAGGTTCCGTTTTTTGACCCGCAGTCCATAACCCAATAGCTGCCGTTCTGCTCTGTGATCACAAAATGTTTCCTGCTGATCTCATGGTTATTCGAAATTATATAGTTGCTTTGTGCACTGTCTGCAATCCGTCCCACGGATAGTCCATTTTTATTCAGCGCAATCACTTCTTTGTTCGACTGCCGGACTAAAACATAGTCTGGTTTTTTCTTCTTTGCGCCGAACCAGACCTCACTGGCGAGCAACTCGGAAATGCTTTGATACCGTTCTTCTTGAAGAACGGACATCCCTTTCAATATTGCGGCTTCCAGCGCCGGTTTAATCGCAACGCCAAGTTCGGAGGGAACTGCGATGTCTTGTCTATTGCGCGTCTTGTTATGCAGCCTCTGTGGCGCGTCAGAGGGGGTTATGCCGGTGATACATTTATAGATTGTGGCGCACAGAGCGTATATATCTGACCACGGTCCCAGATCACCGCCGCTGCGATACTGTTCTTCCGGCGCGTATCCTGCTTTTGTCATGTTTGTTATGGATTTGTCCAAATCAGCGGAAACAAAACGGGCGGCGCCGAAATCCAATAATTTTAAATTGCCTTCGGTGGGCATTTTAATGTTGTCAGGGCTTATGTCGCGATGCAGCAGCCCTTGCTCATGGACTCGGGCCAAGGATTCCATAACAGGACGCATTTTTGCGACGATATCCTCAACCTTGAAGGCACCGTGCTGTTCCAAGTGTTCCTTTAATGTCAGACCGTCTATGTATTCCATAACAATATACGCCGTATTGTTCGCTTCGAAGAAATCTTTTACATTGACGATCCCATCATCCTTCTCAAAGCGGGCAAGGATACGCGCTTCAGTCAGAAACCGTTCTTTGCTTTTTTCGTAAGAATTCCATTTGCCGGATGTTACCGTTGCTGCGCCTGTGACAGTCACATCCGCTGACAAGGCAGCGTTTCGAACGCTGAATTGGCTTGGATAATATTCCTTGATCGCAATGCGCGTGTCAAGGACAAGGTCGCGCCCAATATAGGTGATCCCGAATCCTCCCGCGCCAATCGAATATCCTGTTAGATATTTTTCTTTCAGAACCGTACCCGGCTTGAGGTGGCGCGGGTCTTGTATCTTTGCGGTATTGGTGCAGTCCGGGCATTTCCCAGCCCGTAGTTTTTGCATACATTTGAGACAGTGTGTTGTATTCATGTCAGCCTTCCCCCCTTATCAGATCTTTCCCCCTTAACTTTACACTTCCACAATGATCGCAATCGCTGAATGGTTATCCCCTGTTGGCGAAATCCGCGACTCTATCCGGTCACGCATTTTATTAAGCCACTCGTCCGCGCTTTTTGACGCTCCCAAGTCCTCGGACATTTCCTCCTCCAGGATAAGCTCCCAAAATCCGTCGCTGCACAGAAGAAACGCGTCCCCCGATCCCGAAACAAGCTCGGTTAAATCTGCTTCCACCGTTTTCCGCGATCCCAGCGAACGCGTGAGTCTATGACGGTCAACGTGTCCGCGGATTTTATCCGCGTTGATTTCGCCTACGCTTACAGACATCTGTGAAACGCTGTGATCGGTTGATTGATAGAGAACTTTTCCTCTTCTGAATTGATAGATCCGCGTATCTCCTACGGTTGCCGCAACTGCGCGAGTCCCGTTCAGACACAAGACGGCAATGGTGCTTTTCATTTTATTATCCTTGTCCTGCAGCTTGATAATCTCATCATTGGCGCTGATTATGGCTTTTTCTACATTTTCCGTCGTTGTCTCGCTTCCCGACAATCGCGCGTTCATTGTTTTGATTGTTGTCAGCGACGCGGCATCCCCATTTCCCTCTCCGCCAAGCCCATCCGCGACAACGGCGATCATACCGCCGCGGTTCTCGGCTAATAATGAAATGTTATCTTCGTTACGGGCACGGCTGCCCTTCGAGGAATACGAAGCGACGCTGATGTTCATGCCAGCCGGTCACCTCCGGCTGGTTTGACTCGAAAAACAAATTTTTCTTTGCTGATACAGATTTCGTCTCCATTATTCAGTTTTGCCGGTTCGTTAGGCGGCAGCGCAATCCCGTTGAGGTAAGTATGGTTTTTTGATTCGCAGTCCATAATGAAGTAGCCGCCGTTTCGCTCTTGGATCACAAAATGTTTTCTGCTGATCTCGTGGTTATTGGAAATAGCATATTTGCTTTTTGTCCCGTCTGTCGTTCGTCCAACGGAGAGATATCCTTTGTCTAGGGCAATCAATTCTCTGGTTGCCTGCCGGATTAAAACATACTCCACCGGGTTTCTCTCCGGAGCGACGAACTCCTGCCTCGGCAGTTCTCTCTCCGGGGCGGCGAATTGCTGTCTTGGCAATTCTCTCTCCGGGGCGGCGAAGTTCTGTCTTGGTAATTGTCTTTCTTGGGCAACCGATTTTCTCTCTTGGGCAGCGACTGGTTTTTTCTCCTGCGGGACGAACTCCTGAGCGGCGAACCAATCATCACTAATGTCGGCAACAGGCTGAGGGGCGGGCTCCTCCTCTTCCTGTTGTTCATAATAAGAGGAAGAATGCACTTCTATAGCAACATTCGTCGCTCCCTGACAAGGTTTTAATACCGACGCCTCTACAATAGCTTCCAGAAATTTATTCATATTTGCATATGTATCTATAGACATACATTGGTTTGCGGAGAGTTGCATCTCCATCCCGGGCGTGAGCGTTGTCTCTTCTAAAAATATTGATAAAAGGGGCTTGTTTTTCAAGAGCGCATAGCTAATCTCCCGTCTGCAGTTGTGTGACGCTGCGGCGTTCTCCGAAATGAACGCAATACATACGCTGGCTTTGTTCATGTGATTTGCGATGACTTCGTTCCACTCACTGCTGGGGCTTATGCCCTCATCGTACCAGATTCGGAACCCGTCACGCGCCAGATACTCAATTATAGGATACACATAGCGGCTGTCTTTGTGGCTGTAGCTTACAAAGATGAATGGGCTGCCGCCATCATATGGTTTTGCTGTACTTCTAATTTTCTTCATAAAATGTTCACCCCCACACGCATCAGCGAATTTCAAGCAAATCAATAAACCCTGTTTCTTCGAAGATCTTCCTGACTGAATCGGAAATGTTTTGAATATAAAACTTATATCGTTTTTCGTCCACAAGTTTCTGGACTGCCAGCAGAGTCTTCAACACAGGAGCCGAGATATGTTCAAGTGATGTAAAATCAACGGCAACATCACGTCCCGCAGTCAAAATGGACATCAATTCATCCTCGAAATCCGGCGCGACATCGTGGGTTATGCTGCCTGAAACGGCAACCGTTGTCACATCGCCTGTGCATGTTACCTGAATCGTCAGAACGGTTTCACCATTATTGTCCACAATGGCCAGTGTGTCTCCTGTAATTTTTCTTACCACATTATACCTCCTCAAACGTATGTATATGAGCCTGTTCGAACCCTCCAGCCCTGTTCTGCTTGTGCCTTACAGGGCATACCCTGTGGCCATTATCTGTAGAAAAAACTCATATCATATATATTATATCACAATTTAGGCGGATATGGTAGCAGACTATAAGCTGCTAAGTCTTCTTCAAGCCAATATACCGCTGAATGCACATCAATGTCTTTATCGCTGTAAGCGATCAGGAGCATTGAGAGCAAGTCAGCGGGCACTTTGTCATTATTTCGATATTCATTGTTTCAACCCATGAAGCATTGCAGCATTATTGTGTTTGTGTGTGTTTGTGTATGCCCAACCCTGTAAAGAGTTTGTTTATCGAGCACCCCAAGTGTTTCTATATCCAGGCATAGCGGGAGACGGTGAGTGCACAGGAAAAGCCAAGGGGCGAACATTCAGATTGGCAATAGGCGCACCACCTACCACATAATCAAGGGCTTCGGCGTCTATCTCTCCTTGCGTGGAAACAACTTGCAATGCTTTTCTGTACTCGTTAAGTTCATCCAGCTCAAAATCGTTGCCCAACGCATTGATTTGCCTCAAGGCTTCACTCGGTTCAATGCTCAAAAGGGTCTGCGCATGTACTGCGTTGGCATTCAGAATTGCCGAAAGGATATCTGCTCTTTCTTGTGTTAACATTTTGTTTTTCCCTCCTAAACTATCTAATTGTGATTTTACAACAAATGCGAGCCGCAAGCAACAGGGTATTGCGGGATCTGACATTATGCAGTGATTGCAGTCTCTGATGCTTGTTGCACCTGATGTCTCCAATGCCTAGGTGTAACGGAAAAGAAGCAAATGGTAACACCATTTGCCACATCAGCAGCATCCAGCTTATTGCATGGAAGCATCTTACAATACTTTTTCGTACTTGTTAAGTTCATCATTTATGCCAGGGCGATCTCTTCGGACCCCAGTGGCCCCTATTACCCCAAGCTCTGGGATGATGATGACGGTGATGACCATGATGGACGCCGCCTGCCACATCATCAAGAGATTCGGCGTCCAACTCGCCTTGTTTGGAGGCAGCTTCCAATACCTTTCCGTACTCGTGAAGTTCGTCCAGCGTAAAATCATTGCCCAGCGCGTTGATTTGCTTCAGAGCTTCTTCCGGCTCAAGGTCTAAAAGGGCCTCCGCGCGCGTTTCATCAGCATTCAAGATATCTGTAAGGATATCAGCTCTTTCTTGTGTCAACATTGTTTAGTTCCTCCCTAAGGAAATTGTTTAACTGTGATTTTCAATAAATACAAGTTGAAGTTCCAAGCAACAGAGTATTGCGGAATCTGACATTATGCAGTGACCGCAATACTCATTGCTTGTGTTTTTACACATCACACTCTGATTGCATAGACCATGAAAATCCATGTAGACTTTACCCTGTGAAGAGTTGGCTTGCCCACTAAATTACTTTCTCCTTAATAGCTTCCATGCTACACCAGCTCCGCCAGCTACAACAGCTCCGCCAAGAAGTGCAGGCCACCATACTCCACCTGCCACATTGTCAAGAGAATCAGCATCCAACTCGCCTTGTTTGGAGGCAGCTTGTATTTTTTCTCCGTACTCGCAAAGTTCATCCACCGTAAAATCGTTGCCTAGCGCATTGATTTGCTTCACTGCTTCATCCGGCTCAAGGGCCAAAAGGGTCTGTGCGCGTGCTTCGTCAGCATTCAGGATCTCTGTAAGGACAGCGGCTCTTTCTTGTGTTAACATTTCGTTTCCCTCCAAAAGTATATTTTAGGTTTCTAATTGTATATACACGTCAGAAGGTAAAGTGTTACACAAGATCATGTATTTTTTTGCGCTCTTTTGCGGCGCGTTCTTTAAGCCAATATATAACGCTGTTTGCAAATCAATGTCTTTTCCACCGATTGCGAACAATAACATTGAGGACAGTTTAATGGACACTTCGTTACTTGTCTATGCTTCTCACGAATATGTCTCCTGTCGAAATTCAAGTGCTCCGGCAAGAGACAAATCTTTCTATGCTCTTTTTGTTAAAACATTGGTAATAGAAAACAAGGTACTAATCGAGTGATAAGAGTACATCAGTTACGATCCTGAAGACGCTGTCACAGAAGAAGCAGTGCTCATCATGATTATTGCAATAGCGGCTTGCTGTGCAATAATCATATTGATGAGGCTTGTAAGGCTAGTAGATAGTGTTGCTGCCAAAACATTATTCTCTGTGCTTTCTGCATGTCCACATGCAACAATCGCTGCTGCGAATATAAGCATTTCTTGCGAACCGAGCCCCTTTAGTGCCTGCAGGGTTTTTTGGGTTTCTCCGACGTCCCGGACAATTGTGTTAAGTTCTGTTGGCAGAAGGGAAAGAACACCCAAAGTTGGCAGAGTATAATATTTATCCATCCTGATTCCCTCTGTCTTAAATGCGTCCCTCAATGTTAGAACATGTTCCACTGCTTTGTCATCCGCCCCCCCCAGTACAAGAACTTGCGACAATGTCTGAACGCTTTTCTTGCTTGAAAACTCATGCTTGAATCGGCCGTGAAGCTGTTCAACGTAATCTGTTCCCCGCATAACATCTAAATCCGAAAGTCCCAACATTGCAGCGAAAACATAATCACTCGATCCGGCAGTGAGAAAACGACGGGCTTTCATACTATCATAAAAAGCTCGTGTGCGGTTCACTGCATTCGAATAACCAGCGGAATCAGCCTGCGTTGCAATCTCATAGGCTGCCATCACAAGAAAATCGGAAGTGCGAAGTTTCACACTCCTTAATAAATCGTGAACCTTTAATGTTGCATCAAACAATCCCTGCGGGTCAGGTGACAACGAAAGCAGAGCCGCCATACACAAGGCCGTATTTCCCCGGAACGAGGAAAAAGCGCCAGTGTCTTTTTTTATCATAGAATAACATCGCCAGATGGCTTCACAGTCAACCGGCTTGTTCTCCTGCGCATACAAAAGCGCCACCATTCTCTTCATCATACCATCATGTAAGCGAAACTCTTTTTTTATGCTCTGCGTATTTGATACAAACAAAGATAACTTGTCTTGAATATTGTTTTCCATGAAATTAAGATCAACTCCCGCTATGATGGTTGCAGACGCGTCACCACCAGCCACATGACCTAACGCTTCAGCATCTAATTCTCCTTGTGACATAAACAGCTTTCAAAGCATCACTATACTCGTTGATTTCATCCAACGTAAAGTCGTTACCAAAAGCGTTGCCCCATTTTTTTCTAGCATACTCTATATGGGTTGTATTTTCGTCTGCTGGGCATGCTTAATTACCTGCCCTGTTCTAATTCACTTCACGCTTAAAGGTAGAAGATATCATATTGCTCAACCCAGAGCTTCCACTATTTACTAATTCCCATCCTTGCGCCCCGAGTTCATTTAATTCCTTCGTATATTTTTGTTCAAGTTTTTCAATGCTAGTGATTGCACCTACTTTTGTGTATATCACCTTATATTCAAATCTTTTCAAACTCAACATCTCCTCTCAGTGCGTATTCCAGACTATTGGGCCAAGGTTTCCGGTAGTATTGGGCCACCGAATCCAGTGACATTGGGCCACCGAATCCAGTGACATTGGG
>Ga0082212_10000406_pt1 | contig 63091 bp, 46 predicted proteins | sample TergutNt197P3_FD_71548 | JGI IMG/M metagenome (GOLD analysis project Ga0082212, IMG submission 71548) | Neocapritermes taracua P3 segment gut microbial communities from Petit-Saut dam, French Guiana - Nt197 P3 | ecosystem: Host-associated > Arthropoda: Insects > Digestive system > Gut ... | reverse complement strand
AAAAAGCACACCGCCGCCGCCATAGCCACCGCGAAGCGAATGAAAGAGGGCGACGCCAGATTTACGCCCGACAGAAAATTTGAATGCGTATGGAACTCGTTTGTCTACAAAACGGTCAATTTCAAAGACGGCAAAATCATCAGCGAAATCGACGGGGATTATTCGTTCTCGTGGCATATGTACGGGGATTCCGGCGACATGGGCTACCATTTGATCGCAAATGATTTGCTGGGCGTGATCAAAGACGCCACAGGCTGCATTTGGAGCGACGAGTGGGCCGCAGGCGCATCGATGAAAATGAAAGGCACGGATTACCCCGATGCGTCCGCCGACGTGACCGTCGAAAACGCCGGAACAGTGGAAACCGCAGCGGGGAAATTTTCCGATGTTATAAAAATAACGCTCGATGTAACTGTTCCCCACAAAACAGACCCTCGTTCCGAAGTGGGATTTCAATGGCCTCAGCTCGCCTCCCGTCAAGGCAAAAAAGAATATTATTTCGCAAAGGGCATAGGGATTGTAAAATGCGTGAATTATTTAAAAGCCGGAGCGGTCGTTGCTAATTATGAACTCGTTTCGTATGAGGGAACGGGCGAGGGGTATATGCCGATTCAGGACGGATTGACTCGTTTTTATGAAGCGATGGGGACCACTGACGGATATGTGGGTAAAACAGAATACAATTTCTACGAAAAAAACGGGGGAATCGTGATACTCGAAAACAGGACGGGCATAAAATTATAATAACATATTTTCAAATAAATATATACAATCCATATCAAGTTAATTCCCGAAAAAATTAACATAATATTAATTCAAAACAAAAAACAAGGGATAGTCTTTGATAAATATATCGTCGATAACTACCGTGCCGCCGTTTGTTTTTATATTCAATTCGTGCACTGTGCCGTTGAAAACGTCGATAACGCTCGCGGATTGCAGATTCGCGACGCGAACCGTCAGGGTCGTTTTATGCTCCGTCACTTTGTCAGAAACGGGAACCGAAAGAAATGCCGCGACCATAAATTTGCTTTTGTCCCCGCTTTCGAGAGTGAATTTAACTATCTCCGGGTTATTGTTTTCGTTTAAAAATTCTGCGGGGAAATCGGCTTCATAAAAATCGTCCATAATAGTCGAGGCGTTGCGTATCGCATAGTATGACGGTTTTGGCTGGCTCGGGGCGATATACTGCGACGGCACCGTCGTTCTGCATACTGATTGCGGGTGCGGAAATCCCGTGAAATGCACATGGCACGGCCCTGACTCTATATTCAGACAAGCATATCCCACCATTGTTTTAATATAATATTTGGCTTCTTCCATATCTGTCATTCTGAATATATTCCCTTCCACCGGTCCCGGAGGATAGGCCGCGCCTGCGTATATTTCATTGACGAAATACTCGCCTTTGAATCCGAGTTTTTCACATTCTGTTCTGAACGCCCTGACTTTATCAAAATATTCGTTGTTTGGAAAATCCGCCGCGTGCCACCCTACGCCGTCTATTTTTTCGGCTATTCCGTCTTTAAGGCAGGATAGTATCGCTTCCGTATCGAAACCCGCCGGCGCACCAAGGGCGATTTTCACATCGGGCGCGATACGCTTGATTAAATCAAGCGTGGGTTTAAAGATAATGTTTTTATACCATTCCAACGGGCTGGGTTCTTGCTGCTGATTCCAGCAATTCCATTCGTTGCTTATTTCAAAATATTTTACCCTGTCTTTGAAGTGAACGACCATATATTCAACCCATTTCAGATAGCCCTCAAACATTTCGGGATTTTCATCCACTGTAGGCACGCCGCCCAAATACGAATCGCATAATTCCTTAAAACGCGCCTGCGTCCAGTCAGGCTTTTTGTACCGGCTCTCATAAACCCAATTGCCTTTGAAATCCAGCGTCATCATTACGTTTATCCCATTGTTCACGGCTTCTGTGATTGCCGCGTCTAAATCTTCGTCGATTTTAAGAACGCCCTTTTCATGCTCGGTGAAACACCACATCGACGAACCATTGTCGCTGCCGACTTTTGTCCATTTATTGCCTATGTCGTATTGCAGCGGTCCCCACAGGCTGTTGGCCGAATGTCTGTCTGAATTATGCGCGTCCGAAGTTGAGGAAACCGTGACCCCTGCGCCGTTAGACACAAGCGCGAGATTACGTCCTTCGGGAGACAATACTTCAACTCCGCTTATCGAAAACATATACCCTTCATACCCGTTTTTCGAGAAATTTTTGCCTGTTATCAATATTTGTTTTGCAAACGCGGGTTTATCCAATACTGCCGTAATTTCGTCGGGGTCGCCGGATATGTCGTCATGTTTATATATCTCTTCCCAATGCCAGGCGTCCCTGCTTATTTTAAAAGCCGTCTCTCCGGGGAGGGCGTTTCCGAAGTCCCAGTATGGCCTGTAATGCCCTGATTTGTCTTTGTTCATAAATCTTTTTTTGCATATTATTTTTATTTGCGAAACAAGACTTTCAACGGGCAAATCAATCCGTATCCATTCCTCCCTCGCGTCAGGCGCGAAACACTCGAAACTCGCCCATATGGTGTCGGGGTCGCCGTCAATCAGATGAACAGGCAGAAACGGCTGCGAATCATTATATTTAGTGCGCGGAGTCATTTCGTGGCAGAAACCCATATAATTGTTTTTGATTTCCCACGTTTTTTTTAGTTTTATTTTCGATACGGAGTTTGTATTGCCGGACTGATATGCCGCGTCCGGGTAAAAGTCCGGGCTCTGCCCGTATATATAAATCAAGTTATTGAACGAATATACAGGCGCTCCTTCGCTTATGGCTTCTATTGTAGCGTAATCTTCGATTGACGGTTTTGACTTTTGATTATTCAATCTAAACAGCTCCCTATATTTTTGGATTTAAAAGTATTAGATATGACAGATCCAAAATTCACCGACAAGTACGTTTTTTCGCACAGCGCATATTTTCAGCCAGAATCATTTCAAGTTCGCCCCTGTTGTTTTCGGGATCGTAATAACAGTCGATTAATCTTTCGTAAGGCAAATTTTCAATACGTTCGTTCATTATTTCCAAAACTTCAATGTTGTTCAAAATTGCCTTTTTCGGCGGCATTCTCTCCGGGTTTATGTCTATGCCCATGAATTCTTTGAACCCTGCCATTTTCAAAGCCAATAATCCTGCTTCGGCTTGGTCCCACTCAACTACTCCGGTATTCAAATCCTGATCGTAATTTCCCAAAGGCTGGCTGTTGAAATGCGGGTGAGACATACGCCCTTCGCGGCAAATTCGTGAAAAAACGTACGGTGTATCTTCATAACCCATTCGTATATGTCCGATTTCCGGTTGCATGCCCACTAAACAATATCCTTTTGCCAGCAATTGCGTATTTACCGGATTTTTCAGCTTTTGTTCTATATCCCGCGCAAGCAGCAGTGCGTCCGCGCTCGTGCGGTAAATATTGTTGGGTATCGGTTCGCATGGTTTCGATTCTATGCGAACCATTATGCCCGGCACTTCATCCATCGCATCCACCAACGCTCCTTCGAAATTTTCCCACATTTGATAAAACATATGCCCGTAAGGATAAGTATAGCCGTCTATTCCGGGCCATAAACCCAATGCGTCCGCATCGGCTTCTTTGACTAATTTCAATACATTTATCAGCTTTTTTGTGACTTCGTCGCGTACTTTGCCGACGGGGTGCGATAATGTCCCGAACTCGTATTCTTTTTTTGAGAAAGTGTTGGGACCGATTTGTGAAATGCGAATGCCTGTTTTTTCGCGTATCTCTTTGTACAGATGCAAATTTTCTTCCGTTATTTCCCATTCATAATGTCCCTCGATTGCCTTTACTCCGTATCCGGCGAATTCCTCAAGCATTTCTATGCGTTGACTTATGGAAATGACTTCTCCGTAATTTTCATGAAACCGGCTTCCTCCGCTTGATAAATACCACATTCCCACGCACGGTTTTATTTCCAATTTGAAATTTTTCAAATGCGCGAGCATCTCATCTTTGCTTCTGAATATTTTTTGATACCTTAAATCTTGCATAATTTTACCTCCAAATTTATTATGTTTTTATTTATTATACATTAAAATAGCATTGATTGCAATATCTTTTGTTTTATTATAATGGATTTTTATGGTTTATATTTTTTGTAAAATAAAAAAATTTACAATTTAAAGGGATGTTTTTTTATCGAATGTGTTATTATATATATTGAAAAAATGGATGGTTTAAAATAAAACACCCCGAAAATATACAAAAAGGATTTATTTGATGAATATTGAATTGCAAAAACTTATTATCGAAAGCAATTGCGCATACAGCGCAATGAAAGCCAATCCTGAACACTCGGCATTAACGGAATGGCTCAAAAAACCTGTGAAGGAAACTTTACTGCTTCACGGCATGGAAACCGCTGAAAATTTTACTTTGCGCGGCCCCGGAAATTTTTGCGCTGTAACCGAACAGCCATATCATTATGACACTTGCCTTAAAGTGGAATGCCCCACAGCCGTAGGAAAAGTACCCGACCACAAACGCAGCTACGCCCACACTTCTCTTGTATATAACGCAAGCGGCCTGGATTTTCGCAAATATAACCGAATATCCTTTTGGGCGATGCCGGATTGCCCGGGTTTTGAAAATGTCTGGATTACCGTCACAATAAAAAACGAGGGCGAAGTCAAATACCCGCGCAAAAAATATTTTGAAGGCACTCATTGCAGCAATATAAAAAATGGTTGTTGGAATCAGGTAGTCTGGGAAATTCCCTATGTATACAGAGATAAAGTTTCCGAAGTGTCAATATCGTTCAATATCCACGGAAGTCAGGCGAATATGAACGATACTGCCGTTTTATATTACAGCAACCTTGAGCTTCAGGCAGTAGATCCGGAATACTATGAAGGATGGGATCCCGGAAACCGTATTGCTTTTTGTCACAGCGGCTATAAACCTGACAATCCCAAAATTGCTTTGACGGGAGAAACGAAAGAACAAGAATTTCATATAAAATCTTCTGAAACGAATAAAATTGTATTTAAAAATGCAGTTGAAACGGCAAAAACTGATATAGGGACATTTTGCCGCATGGATTTTTCAAATTTTAACGAATGCGGACGTTACATTTTGTCGGTAGGCGACCGAACCACTATGCCATTTCGCATAGACAACACCCCTTGGGAATCTGCCGTATGGAAAACGATAAACTTTTTTTATCAAGAACGTTGCGGATTTGACGTCCCCGGAATTCATCTTCCTTGTCATATTGACTGTTTTGCCGAACATCCCGATGGAAGAAGAATTTCGGTCGGCGGGGGATGGCACGACGCGGGCGACCTTTCGCAAGGCCAATGCAATACTTCTGAATCAGCTCATGCTTTTTTGGATATGGCCGAGACTGTAAAAGACAAGGACCATGTTTTATACGAGCGGCTTTTGGCCGAAGCCCGTTGGGGTCTTGAATGGATGATGCGCACAAGGTTCGGCGACGGTTACCGCTGCGTTTGGACTACGATAGGAATATGGACAAAAAATATAATAGGCGACGACGATGACATTGTAATGCCCGCTTATGACGATCCTTTCGAAAATTTTTGCGGGGCGGCTGCCGAAGCGGCGGGAGCCCGTGCTTTTTTCGGCGTTGACGATGTTTTTGCCGGCTATTGTTTAAAATGCTCCCGTGAAGATTTTGACGCTGCATATAAATTTATACTTGACACCGAGGAAAAATTCCCGCGTTCAAAAATTTCAGAAATCCAGTTCTATGGTCAGGGCGCATTTGCCGCAGCGCAGTTATACAAAACCACAAAAGAGGAAAGTTATCTCGAAAAAGCTGTTAAAATGGCGGAAGTTGCGATGGCTTGCCAGCAAACCGAAATACTTGATTGGGATATTCCGTTAAAAGGCTTTTTTTACCAATCCAGCAATCATGATACTCCTCTTGCCTATGAACACCGCGCGCATGAACAAGCTCCCGTGACGGCTTTGGCGCTCCTTTGCGAACTTGCCCCTTTTCATGATGGTTATCCGATGTGGTACAATGCAATATCCCTTTATGCGGAATATATAAAAGCCATTTCCGAAATGATAGAGCCATACGGACTTTTGCCAAGCGCAATATATAAATATGATGACAACGCCGTAAAAGATGTTTTTAAAAATCATATACAAAAAAACGAAAGCGACCGACAAGATGATCGCGCCGCTCAGATAAAAAACGGGATTCGTCTTTCCGATAAATATTATTTGCGCAGATTTCCGGTAGCTTTCCAGTTCCGAGGGTTTCACGGTGTACTTTTGACGAAAGCCAAAGCGGTTTCATGCATCGCAAAAATATTAAAAGATGAAACGCTAAAAAATATCGCCACACGTCAGCTTGAATGGGTTCTCGGAAACAATCCTTTTACGCAAAGCACAATGTATGGCGAAGGTTATGGTTTCGCACCGCTTTACAGCGAATTTGCCAACGATATAACCGGAGAACTTCCGGTGGGCATACAAACTTTTGAAAATAATGACACACCGTTTTATCCAATGGCCAATCTGGCCACTTATAAAGAAATCTGGGTACACTCATCTTCACGCTTCTTATGGACAATAGCGGATTTATATTAAAAATGTCAACTCGTCACCTCATTCCCGCATAATATGGATTGTGGGCTATTTCATATTCGAGAGTGGTTTTGTCTCCGTGCCCCGGATATATTGTGTAATCTATTTTCAGAGATTTCAATTTTTTCAGCGAAGCCATCAAGGTATCGTGATCTCCCCCGTAAAAATCATATCTGCCGATAGTCCCCAAAAACAGCGTGTCCCCGGTAAATATGATTTTTTTGTTTTCGCTTTCGTAAACAAAACACGAAGAACCTTTGCTGTGCCCCGGGGTGTGGATTACCCTGAGCGAAAAATCGCCGAATTCTATCAAGTCGCCGTCTTTGAAAAACATATCGGCAGAAACTGTTTCGTCGGCAAAATAAAAAGTCATGCTCTTTCCAGGGTCGGAAAGGTATTCCTCTTCGAGTTCGTGCGCCGCTATTTTCGCCCCTGTTTTTTCTTTGAAAGGTTCCGCTCCGATTATATGGTCGAAATGCCCGTGGGTCAAAATGATGTATTTGCAATCAAGTTCTTTTTCTTCGATAAAACTCATGATTTCTTCATCGTATTCGCCAGGGTCTATCAAACAGGCTTTTTTGTTTTTTTCGTCGTAAAGCAGATAGCAATTTGACTGAGATTCGGTGAGGATATATCGCGATATTTCCATTTCGTTTTCCTCTTTGTTTTTTTCGGTTTTTTCCCGCTTTTCGCCGCAGCCAAAACAACCCGCGCAAACAAGCGCAAATATTGCGGAAAATATCACAAAACGCGCCGCGATCATAAATTTATTCATAAAAATTTTTATCATCATCCAACAGCCACCAATTTATCGATGGTTTTTTGCATAGCTTTGAATATTTGCGCACTTTGTTTTTCGTAGGAAGAAGCAAAATTCTGTTCGTTTTTCGTTATAATGGGCGCAATTATGTTTATCAAGCTGTTTCCGGCGTAATATGAAATATCGTACATCCTGCTTTCAAGGATTATGTCGAGCATTTCCGATGAATCGTCGTCGCGCGAATATTTGGTTTTAAGTGCGATTTCATAGTATGCGGGGATTGCGATATTGTACGAGGCTATCGAAATCGCTTCGAGTATATACCCGGTTTGAACCGGGTCGCTGTTTGTGTTTGGAATGCACATTATCGGAGATGCGCCCCCCACGTGCGTGAGATAGCTTTTTTGGCTTTCGTCGAGTTTGGGGTAAGGCAGCACGCCGAAATCTATGTCCATCCCGCGTAAAAGTTCGATATTTCGGAGTATTATCGCATACAAAAATATCCTGTTGTCTTCGAAATAATTTAACCCTTCATATAAATCGAGCCCCGTATATGCACTTGTTTTGTCGGAAAACAAATCGTACATTTTGTCCACAAGAATTTGGCAACGAGCCAAATCCACATTTGGGTCGTAAATACCGTCCCCGTTTATATATCCGTTGAGAAGATCGGAAGAAAATATCCAATTATACGTCATGCTGGCCGGATCTTGTATATATCCGAAAAGGTCGTCTTTTGGATTGAACGCCCCATCTCCGTTCAGATCGCCCGATATGCGTTTCACTATCCCGGTCATTGTATCGAGAGTCCAGGAACCTTGATTTACAAGCGAATACAAATCTTCCAATTCGTAGTCTGTCGCCAATTTTTTGTTGAATATCATAGCCAAAGTATCATCTATTTCGCTTATGAGTATGCTTCCGGACATATTGTAAATTTTGCCTTGTACGCTAAGCCCGCTTGCGCAGCGCGAACTCCACCATGGGGCGGAAAAATCTACATATGGCAAATCACGGAAATCCATGAACCGCCCTTCTGCGGCGAGAGCCATAGCGGAATTTTTATATAAATTCGCCATATCGTAAGCATCGTCCCCCGCGCTTATGGCTTTTCTTGCGTCCCCATCCGGATTCATCGAGGGAATGGCTTTTATTTTTACGTTATATTTGTCAAAAATCATAGAATTCCGAAGATATACCGCGTCATCTATCGTGTCGCCGGTTTCTTCTTCTACTTCTATTTCTTGGACAAACCTGTTTGTATCGTTTATTCCTGCCTGCAGCGTAAGAAATTTGAATTCGTATCCGCCAAAATCCTTTTCTCCAATTGTTTCGAAAATGTTTTTAGCCATTTCCGGTTCTGTTTGATTCTGTTCGGCCACGCTTTGATTTTCATTTGACTTGTTGTTTTCGCCCGCTTTTCCCGAATTGCAGGAAATGCAATTGAATGCGGCGAGAACAGCCCAAAATATGATAACTTTTCGTTTCATCGCAATTTGCCTCACATTCCCTGCGCCATGCGCCCTATTACCATGTTTTGCCATTTTTCGTCCAATGTGACGAACCTTGCCGACCAACCGGAAATTCGCACGGAAAGAGATTTGTAATTTTCGGGATGCCGTTTGGCATCTAACAATATCTTATCATCTATCAAGTCTATGTTCATAAAAAAACCGCCTAAATTTACAAATCCGGTTATGAGATTCGTGATAGCCTCGATTCCGCGTTCACCTTCGCCAATTGTCGGAAAAAGTTTCAAATCCAAACTCGCTCCGGTCGTCATTTTGCTCAAATCCGTTTTGCAATGGGATTTTATGATTGCAGTCGCGCCATTTTGGTCTGTTCCGGGGGTAGGGGAGAAATTGCCGGCCAAAACGTCGCCTTTTTTATACCCGTGGGCGGAAGCTGTCCTTATCCATTGCCATTCGATTTGCCGCCCGAAAGTACTTATGCCCGGAGGCGTAAGCACAAATTCCCCTTTGTTGGCGTTTTTTGCCGCTTTTGCGAAATCGTCCACGATTTGCGCCGCAATCCCGTCTGCTTCGTCGTTGTCGTTGCCGAAATAAACATAACGGTTTTGCATACTCAGACGCAACTTTTCTTCGCCCTCCCAATTGTTTTGCAATATCGAAAGAAATTTTTGAAACGGCATAGATTTTTCTTCGAAGACAAATTTTTTTATGGCGTAAAGGCTGTTCGCCGTATCGGCGAGCCCTCCTATGTGCGGTGAAACTACTGTATATTTGGGACCTCCTTCATAATATGGGCTCCCGTTTTCCACGCAACCTTCGGTAAAAAGCGAAATCACGGAACACGGCATTTTCTTTTTCCAATCCTTGTTTTCGGGATTTATATACCAAGAAATTATGTCACTGCATAAATTTTTTACATATGAAGACAGATCTTTTGCAAATTGCGCATACAATTCTTCGAAACTGCAATAATTTGCCGGCTCGCCCTCCAATTTTAAAGTGTCCCGCTGCAAAATATATAAACTGTCGAACGGGTAATAGCTGAAATTGGTTTTGCCCGGTATTTGAACTTCCCAACAACCATCGTTGGCATAACAACGCGCTTCTTCAAGTCCATATCCGAAATCCGTTAATGCTTTTATAATCAAATCATCGTTGTATACAGCCACAATCCCGCCTCCGTGGCGTATTGTTTCCGCCATTTTCCGAAGCAGTTTTGCAGGTGTTTTGCCGCTTATGCGAACCGCGATGGGAAAATCCCCGATTGGAAGCTCTTCTATTATTTCAAGCGCCAAATAAGTCGCCGCATTGGTGATTTCTTTTCCGTTTCCGTCCACTCCCGATAAAACGATATTTTGGTAATGCTGCGCGTCCCCGCTGCCTTTGGGCGTATCTTGCTGTATCCATTCGCATCCCTTGATAAAAAAACTTGCGAGAATCTCACGCGCCCGGTCCATCGACAAAAAACCCCGCTTCAAGTCATTTTCCAAATATTCGCCGAGTATGACGTCGAGCCTGCCTATTCCGGACCAATTTCCGGTCAGCCTCGTGAATGCGAACAAAAACCAAAGGCTCTGCACCGCTTCGTAAAAATTCCTCGCGGGGCCGAAAGGCACTTGCAAAAGATTTTTGTAAATTTTGGGCTTTTTGATTTTGGTTTCAGACAAATAGCGAGAATGCCATGTTTTTAGGGCTCCGATTGTATTTTGCATGCTCTCCAAAACTTTGATTTTATAGGGATCGCAAAATTTTTCAATTTGGTTTTTTATGTTTTCCCTCATGCGTTCAACGCCGTTTTTCACGGCGTATTCAAATCCAAGCGTCAAATGGCTCACGCTTCCGAAAACGTATTTTCCCATATGCTGCGCGGGAACCACATGGCCGATGGCTCCCCCTAAGGTAGCGGCCCCGCTGATTAATTCTTCCGGGCAAATCCGCAAAGGCGCCTGTTCGGCGATTTGTTGGATTATGGCGTCGTATTTTTTATAATCCGAAAAATCTTCGAAATTTTCGATTTCATCCATTTTTACAAACGGAGTTTCCATCGTTTCGCTGCCATAATGCCCGGACAGCGACTTTTTGGCGAAATCCCTTGTGGTTTCAGAGAGCCTGACGGGGCGTTTTGTTTTTGAGGCTGTGTAAAATTCCATCATTTTATTTTCGCTTCCGCGCCGGTGAGAGCCGATTCGTATATGGCGTCGATTATCTTCATCAGCGCTACCCCGTCGCAAGCGGGGCTTTTGGGCGGCTTTTTGTTTATCACGCAATCGACGAAATGGGCGACTTCCCCTTCAAACAAACCTTCGAACGAAAGCGACGAATTTCCGCTTGGCTGCAGGTTTACGAAATGGCCGTTCATATCCGTGTAAAATTCCACGCCCGGATCTATTTTTATTCCCGCTTTTGTTCCATAGATTTCTACGGTTCCGGTGTCGTTTTTGTTGTTGAGGTTAAATGAAGCCTCCACCGACAAAACAAACCCATTGTCGAACCTGACCAATGCCGAAGCAAAATCCTCCACATCGTATTTAAATTCCACTTTCGCGCTCGTGTCTGTGGCGTACTGCGCATTTCCGCCGCTTGCGCGATTCATGCCGAGATTGGAAAACGTGGTTCCATAAGCCGAAACGGGCAGGGGACAACCCGCGAGGTATCGGGTGAGGTCGATCACGTGGACTCCGAGGTCAATTAAAGGCCCGCCTCCCGAATAGGATTTGTCGCCAAACCAGCCGCCGGGGCAGCCGTTTCGCCGAAGATATGTGGCTTTTGCGTAATAGATTTCGCCCATGAAACCATTGTCGATAAAATCCTTCACGATGGCAGTGTCGTTTCCGTACCTCCTGACAAAACCGATCATCAGCATTTTTTTGTTGTCTATGGCGGCTTTTTCCATCATTTCCGCTTCTGCGGCGTTCATTGCCATTGGTTTTTCGCAAAGCACATCCGCTCCCGCATTCAAAGCGGCGACTGTGGCCGGCATGTGCGCATTGTTCCAAGTGCATACGCTTACCGCATCCAATTTTTCTTTTTTGAACATTTCGCCATAATCCAAATAATAGTTTGGGATATTGTACTGCTTTGAATAATCTTTGACCCGCTTTTCGTTTATATCGCAGAGAGCGACTACTTCGACTTTTTCGCTCAGCTTTTTGTAGCCCGCCATGTGAAAGTGGCTTATGCCTCCTGTGCCTATTATCCCGACTTTGATTTTTTCCATGCCAAAACCTCCGAAAATTAATATTATATAGCCAAATTATACAATTTTGCGTTTTGTTTGTCAACCATATATCAAGTTAAAAAATACGAACATTTTGTTAATTTTATTTTTGATTTATATTTTCGTTTGCGGAGCGCAATTTGAAAAAAGCAATCAAAAATCCGATGGTTCCATATAGCACAATTGCCGGGGCGTTTCGTAAACGATCTGTTTCGCCGTCGCAAGCGCGCTTTCAAAACTGTATTGACCCTGGGCTATTTTTTCGGCAAGCACTTCCGCGAGTTGTTTCCTTACGATCATCGCTTTCGCATACACCCAATCCACGCAATACGCATCCGAAAAGAACCCCACTTGTTTGTTTGCGGGCAACATATCAAGCCTTTGGCTGATGAGCTGGCGAATCGACCACGGGAAGAAATTGTGCCACCAATACGCAGTGAGCGAAACGTTGGGCAATTCCCTTGCAAGCGTGCATAACGCCTGGTTTTGGTGCTGGCTCGAAAGATAAAACGAAAAATTCAAGTTCTTGTACTTGTCGATCAATCCGGCAAGCTCGAAAACCGTTTCCGTCCGCAATTTGCTTCCGCTTTCGTAGGGCAGCGGTTCCGCTCCTATCGAATAATTGAGGACAATTTTCGCGGATTTTTCCGACAATGCCTTGTAATACAATTCGTTTATGTAGTTGGCGTATATGTCGCGTTCAATTTCGCCCGCACCAGCCCTGTTTTTCAACGCTTCGACCATTTGTTCGCGGGTAACCGGCGCATATGTTATATCTGTGGACAGATGCGAAGCCGTGCTTATGATTTTTTCGTACGGGATTTTTTCGCAATAATGCCTGACCGCTTCCGCTACATCGTCTATGTCCTTTATTTTCTTTTTGAAATTCAACGATTCTTTGTCCGCAGTCACTCCGAGCGGGGCGCCGGGGATATCTTGGTTCCAAGCGTGTTCCAGTTCCAGCAGAGCGGTGTCATATGTGTTCCATTGATTTCTTGTGAAAAACGCCCATTCCAAGCTGTATTGGAATACTTCGTCATGCAAACCGCCGTGCCCGCGCCAAAGTTCTGTCGAAACTCGTTTAATGTTGGTTTTCCCCAATATTTCTTTCGCCCATTTCTGTTCGGATTTTGCGCGGATAACCGCGTCGATTTTGCGCCAGTTTTCCTCGGTTATATCTTCTTCCCAATCATACAGATCGCAAAGTATTGTTTTCATCCCCCAAAAACAACTTGTGTTTTGAATGTGTTTTATATACGGCAAAGCGCTTTTTATGCGTTGTTCTATTTCCGCTTCGCCGGGTTCTTCCGAAAGCCGGCTGCCTTCGGGGCAGCCCGCGCTGTACAAATCGGATATCACCATGTGATACAGCAGGATGTCGTGGAGCCCTCGCGCGCACATATGGCTCGCGTCGATATGGGTGTGCGCGTCGAGCATGGGAATTTTGCATAATTCGTTATAGATTTCGTTTTTCATTTTCGGTTTTTCCCTTTCATTTTAATTGTTCTTTATTTCACCCGCAGATTTATATATCTCATCCAATATCGAAATTACGTTTAGACCCTGTTCGGGAGTCACGGGAACTTCGGTATCGTTCAATATAGCATCCACGAACCTCGCCTGCGGGCCTTTTGATTCCAAATCATATTTTTCCACTTCCGTAACTTCGCATAATCCGCTTTTGTCTCTTATGAGTTTCAATTTTCCATCTCTTCTCGAAGCACCGCCTTTAGTCCCGTATATTTCCGTAAAAAGCGTTTCGCGCTCTATCAAAGAACCGAAACTCACTTCCATTTGAATCGCAAGCCCCGTTTCGAATTTCAAGTGAGCCGTGGCGAGGTCTTCGCTGTCGCATGCATATGAGCCGTCATAGCCCGGAACGTAAAATTTCCGGTAGCAGCTTGCATCGGCGGATGCCAATTTCGGGAAATCCGTTATATACATCGTCAAATCGAGCAGGTGCGAACCCAAATCCCGTAAAACTCCACCTCCGTTGTCTTTTTCATTGAACCAGTTGCGGCTGTAATGTTCCCCGTTTTCCCTGACCAAATCCTGTTCGGGCAAAATTCCGAGCGGGCGCCGCCAGCCTATCCGCGCAAAATATATTTCGCCGAAAAATCCTTCTTTCATTTTCTTTTGCATCAACTGCACGTCGGGGTCGAATCTTTGGTTATGGCTTATCATCAGTTTTTTTCCGTTTTTTTGGGCAGCTTCGCACATAGCCGACGCTTCTTTTGCATTGATGGCCATAGGTTTTTCGCAAAGGACGTGTTTTCCTGCATTCAATGCGTCAATAGCCGCCTGCGCGTGAAATTTCGTAGGCAAACAGACGCTCACCGCTTCGATTTCGGGATTTTTTAAAAGGTCTTTGTAATTCGTGTAAGCATGGGATATTTTTAATTGTTTCGCCCTGTAATCAAGCCAATTTTCGCTTTTGTCGCATATCGCGTGCAATTCGGCATCGGGATTGTTTTGATATGCAGGTATGTGCGCATAGCTTATGCAGCCTAAGCCTATAACCCCCACTTTTAATTTTTTCATGAAAAAATCACCTCTTTTAATAAATTTTTTAATTTTTAAGTTCCGATCGCAAGGCGCAATTCCCTATTCAAACCGTTCCATGAGAGCGCACCGTACTTTTTCAGCGACTCGAAATCTATGTAGATTTGCCCCTCTATCGAAACGCACCCGACTATTTTGCCCGAAAGATATGTTTTGATGCCGGTGTATACATAGGTTCCCCTGAATGCGCCGGGTTTGTCAGCGTTTTTTTCCACCGTTATGGCGTTGAAAGCTTTGCCGTTGCCAAGTTCCACTTTTAATGTTTTTGCGATGCCGTCCCAAACCACGTCAAATCCATACCTCGCCAAATCGTCGACTGCCACCAGCGTTTTCCCGTTCGCCGCCCGCGTGGGGATCTCGTGCCCGTTTATGTACGCCGTTATGTCGGAATGCACCACGTCGCCGATTTTGGCCCCTATCGGAAGCGGCGGGGCGTAGTTGGGCTCTGCGAGCGGGTCGAGCGAATACAAAACGATTTTGCCTTCCGGGTCGATTGCGGCCCAGTGTACGAGCCTTGTTTTCGGACTGCAACGCAAAACATCGCTTCTATTGAGCGAAACGCCCGGTATTTCCCTCACGGGGGCTGTCAATTCGCCTTTTTCGTTCACGAGCGCCATATATGTTTTTCCGGCGTTCCGCGCGCCCGGGTCATGCATTGCCCAAAGCAACAGATATTTTGCCGCATCTATTTTGACTATTTTCGGCGCAACGGCGTGCTCCGTATTTTTGTCCGCGTAATTCGTTATCCAGATGGGGTCGCTGATTTCCGTCAGGTTTTCGTCCATGACGAGCAAAAACAAATTGCGCGAACCCGCCGCCGCGGGGTTTTTTTTGTCGTATGTGCCGGCGAACATATATCCCCCCGGCGTTTTCGCCAATCCGCCCATTTCGGCCCCTGTGTAGTTATCTCCGCTTTCCCCGGCAAATTTGAATGATTCTATCTGTTTGTTATTATTTTGCTTCCAAGAATTTTCGGGTTCGCCGCTGAAATCTACAAACTCAAAAGCAAATGCGCGGGGATAAGCATCGCCGTGGTCGGCAAACACGAATCCGTTTTCGACGGGCAAAATGAATTGATTGAACGAATGGCTGGAATACGGAATACTTTTTTTGTTCCCAGTGGTAAGATGCTCGAAAGTTTCGAGATTCAATACAAAGCCATATGACGCCTGGTGGTTTTTTCCGTCGTTTGAAACAAACATCTGCCTGCCGAAATATACCGCGATCATTTCCCCCGATATCTCCATTTTGCACGATCCAAAACTGAACGGAACTTTCACTCCTGAAAAATATCCGTCGGCGCCTTGCGCTTCCAGCCAAAACTCCCTTGATTTGCTTCCCGACGGGGAATATTTAACCAAAACCATGTTTTTTTCGCCGAATGCGCCCTCCGCGACATCTTTTGCGTAAAAAATATAGTAATTGCCGTTTTTGTCCTTCGCAAAAGCGCCGACTTTTGCCAATTCTTTTTTGAAAGCTTGCGTCCTGATAAATTCCGCATTCGCGGAATATTCGTATATTGTCGCGTTTTCCGCATCCAAAACGCTGATGGTTCCATCCGCGTTTACGATAGTTTGCAAATTTGGCACATCGTTCCAATTTGAAAGATAATAGTTTTGTGCGCTTTTGGATGGAATTCCGGATTGTACGGATGTGAAATCCGGATTGTTGGGCACGAAATAATTCGGCGCGGCCGAGGCGCCCACTGCCGCAAAATTCGCGAAAACACAAATGAGCGCAAGCGCAAGGCCGAAAAGTTTTTTTGCGAGTTTGTTGTTTCTCATAGAATTATCCTTTTTTAGTATGATTGTTATTTTTATTCAAAGTATATCAGATATATTTTTTGCTGTCAAGAAGTTTTTGAAAACTATTGACAATAAAAAATATATTTGATATACTTTAACAAGAAGGAAAAATTTATGGTTATGAAAAAATTTTTATGACGGGCTTGCAAAAGGTATGCGATAAAATCGCTGAGGATTATTGATCATGGATTTCACTTTTACCCCGATGTCGCGGCCGGACAGCATATTGATCGGTTTTCACTACGCCGACCGCTCGAACAGCGACCGCGTCCGCGACCTGACCGATTACCCGGTGAACATCTACCCGTATTTCGAAGATTATCTGGAATATATGGAGGACGATCTGCTCGCGAGCAGTTACGCGGATTTTTGGCGCTGGTGGTACATACTCGAACGGTACAAGGGCGACGAGCTGGGAATGCGCGAATTGGACGGAATCGTGGACGAGTGCCTCTCGCGCGGCATAAAAGTCAAGATAGATCCCGCATGGAACACCTGGTGGTCGCTTGACGCGGACTGGGAGACATATTCGAACATGCCAATAGGTCCGCAGGATGCCGATGACTGGGCGCATTTCTGCGAATTGATGGCCCGCCGTTACCGCGGGCGCATATCGCTCTGGGATTTGCAGGGCGAGGCCAACAATCTCGAATATTACTGGAACAACAAACCATGGAGCCATGTGCACGACATATACCGCAAGGGTTTCGAAGTGTTCAAGCGCATAGACCCGAAAGTGCGCATAGGAATCAGCGGCGCTTCCCCGTCAGTCCCCCTCGAGCAGATGGACGCTTGGTATTGGGGCAACTTGGAGAGCTGCGCCGGATATTACGACAACATTCCGATGAACTATTTCGCCCATTTGGCGGATCCGTACAAAGGCGGGGTCAATTATTACCGCTCGATAAAATCGATGCTGGACAAGCTCGGACTCGGCGGCATCGAGATCGGCATGGGCGAAACAAGCGTGCAGTGGGCCGAATCCACGCAGCTGGCCGCTTCGGATGGCCTGAACATGCATATGCAGACCCAAACCTTGAACGAAATGTACGGCACTCTGTTCACCGAAGGCATGAACAAAAACATCATGTGGTTCACCCAGTTCGCGCCCGGCGGCGGGCACTGGCCTTGGTGCTGGGGGCTGCGCAATTACGAGGACTGGTGGAACATATGGCCCGCCGAAAAAAAGATGGAAGGCACGCGCATCGTCTACCGCTTTGACGCGCCGGACAAAAAAGAATATGATATGCGCCCCGAATGGCCCCAGCCCGAGAATCCGTACTTTCCCGCCTGGGAAATACACAAGTTCTGGCAGCAGGCGTCGCCCAACTCGCATGAGAGCGCCCGCGCCGAAATCACCTGCGGGGACAACAAAAACATCTGGAAGCTGTGTTCATGGCAAAAAACCGCCGATATGTTCACGGCGGTCGCGTATGTTCCCGATGGCGCCCCTTCTCCCTTGATCATAGGCGCAGGTCTGGCCGGCTGGCGCGACGGCGAGCTGGCCTCCGCCGCTGTCGAGGCAAAGCGGTTCGATATGGAAAGCGGCAAATGGAGCGGGCATGAAAACAAGGCGATCGAGACCAAAGTGGAAAACGGGCGGGTCATATTGGATATCGGAGAGGCGGGCGGTTTTGTCACCGCAAAGCTCGTTCGCGCCAAGCCGGATATGCAGGCGGAGTTCGTGTCGGTGGCCGCTCCGAAAAAATGCGAGGCGTGCTCCGAGGTCAAATGCGCCGTGACGCTGCGAAATACAGGGGCGGTCCCCTGGAAAGCGGGAAAAGTCGGCCTGAACGTCGAGAACGCCGAAGCCGTGCCGCTTGTCCGCGATGTGGAGCCGGGCGGGCTGCACGCATTTGAAATCGCTTTTTTTGTCGATGCATTGCCCGGGATGCAAAGCGCGCGGCTCCGGATGTCCGATACGATCGGCGAGTTCGGGCCGGAAGCGTATGCGCATGTCAAAGTCGAAGACACGCTATGCCCCAAAAAATTGGTCGCCCATTCCGGCATAAGCGGCATTTATGTGCAGTGGTTTTCGCCCGCGGGCGAAAACACCCCCGAATATTACGAGTTATTCAGGGCCGAAGGCTACGATGGGGAATATGCGCCGGTTTTGGCAATTGACAAATTATGCTGGCGCGACACCGACATAAAGGAAGGCGCCGCATACTATTACAAAGCGCGCGCGATTTACGCCGGAGGGCAAAAGAGCGGTTTTTCAAATTCGGACAATGCGAAAAAGAGGGCGGCTCCCCGGTTCTACGATGCGGAAATAATAGATTTTTGCGCGCCTTCATATCTGCCTCCCGGAAAAAGGGGCGAGGTGCGCGTGACATTCAAAAATACCGGGACAAAAACCTGGAAGATAGGCGGCGAGGTGAAATCGATCGCGCTTTGCGCCACTCGGTATTTCGGCGAGGACGATGAAAACAAGCTTCCCTCGTATCCCGTGGCCGACATAGGCCGCGAAATCGCGCCGGGCGGCACGGTTGAAACGAGCTTCCCGATCTTCGCCCCGCATACGGGCAAATTCGAAAACCACTGGGTGCTTCGCATGGATGTGAAAATAGACCCCGAAAAAAACCGGGGAATGGAAACACGCCCCGTGTATATGGGCACGCCTGTATTGTGGGAAACGAACACGATGGAAAACGGGTGATTTTATGAAAAAGATTATTTTATGCCTGACAGCCGTATCGCTTGTTTTATCTATTGCCGCCTGCGGCGGCGAAAGCGAAAAATCGACTCCCCGATACGACAAAATCGACGTTCCCGAAATGCACCCGCCCATGGAGCTTCCAAAATACCCCGAAATCGACGGAAGCACCTCTACGATCACGATGCACGCCGCAATCCGCGCATATTTGACCGGCGCGTATTTCGTCGACTCGCACAGCCAGACCTATGCCGCGCTTGAGCGGCTGATCCCGGGCAGCGACGATCCCGCCGATATCATCCTCGCCGTCAAGTATCACGACGAGACCTTGCAAGACGCAAAAAAAAGGGGCGCGGAATTGGTGATAGCCCCGATAGCGAAAGAAGGGTTTGTTTTCATCATACACAAGGACAACCCCATCGACAAATTGACCAAGCAGCAGCTGAAGGACATCTATTCGGGGAAAATAACAAACTGGAAAGAAGTGGGCGGAAAAGACGAGGAAATCATGCCTTTTGTCCGCAACTGGGATTCCGGCAGCCAAACGGCCATGGAGGAATTCATGGAAGGGGAGCCGATTGTCGGTGAAGACGACAATGTATTGTTTTCCATGTTTCTGATGCTTTCCAGAGTCGAGATAGTCGGCAGCCCAGGCATAGGGTATAACATATACAGCTGGTCGATGGGACAGAATCTGGATAGCATGGGACTAAAAACAGTCGCGGTTGAGGGCGTCGCGCCAAGCAACAAAACGCTTTCGGATGGCAGCTACCCCCTGATGATCTACACCTACAGCTATTACGAAAAAAGCAACAAAAAAGGCGAATCGCTCGCCAATTGGCTTTTGACCGCAGAGGGGCAAAGCGTGATAGCGAGCGCGGGATATGTGGGAATTTTCGGCGAGTATTCGACGGACGAAATGCCCGATTTCAACAAAGACGAATACAACGCCACATTAAAAATAGAGCAGCATTATATCTCCCAAGGTTTTTCCTATGACACCGGGCATTTTTACTGCGAGCGGCTGACCGACAAAGAGCAAACGGAAAGCTACGCCGGGGGCAAGGGCAAAGATGTGACCGTTTTGTTTTTGGTCCATTTTTACCAATATGAATCAGAGAAAGAGTACACCCGGTTCATCGCGCTGACAAGGGAAAATGGCGGCGAATTCGAGGTCATAGGCGAATTTGAAAATCCCTTAGGCTGAAAGGAGCCTGGTTTATGACGATAAGCTATGAAATGGGAAACTCGCTGTATTTGAACATAACCAACAGATGCACGAACGCTTGCGATTTCTGCGTCCGCAATATGCATGACGCGGTAAACGGAGAAGACGTTCTATGGCTCGAGCGTGAACCGGATCTGGAAATGATATCAGAGGACATATCGAAGCGCGAAATAGAAAAATACGAGGAGATCGTCGCCTGCGGGTACGGGGAGCCGATGCTCAGGCACGATACGCTCTTTGAGGTCTTCCGTTGGCTAAAACAAAAAGATGCAAGCATAAAAACGCGCATAAACACGAACGGGCACGGAAACCTGATTGCAAATTATGACATAACGCCGGAAATGCAAGGTATCGTGGATAGTTTGTCTGTCAGCATGAATGCAAAAGATGCCGAACATTATGACAAAATCTGCCATTCGATTTATGGCTTTCCCGCTTTCGATGAAATGCTGGAATTTGCAAAAAAGGCGAAACTTCATGTTCCGAATGTGACTCTTACGGTGGTAGATATCCTTAACGGGGAAGATATTGAAGAATGCAAAAAAATCGCGCATGGCCTCGGTCTTTCGTTCAGAGTGAGAAAAATGATAGATTGAAATGGAGCTTTTGATTTTTGATGAACGACAAAAAAAGCAAATATGAAATACACAGAAAAGAAACCGGCGGCAGGGCTTCGATGATTTTTGAACTGTCAAAAGGCAGGAGGGTCCAAATCGTTTTTGCGGTTTTTTTCATATTCGCCGCGCTTCTGTTATACTATTTTATCCCGCAGATTGTCAGATTCATAATAGACAACATTTTGGGCAACGAAAAAATCCCGGATTATCTTGCCGGCATTGTGGAAAATATCGGCGGAATAGAATATTTGAGGCAAAATCTTTGGATATTGATAGCGCTTTTTTCGGGGATATTTTTCGTTGAGACGATAACTGCCATGTGCAGGCGCTATTTTGTTTTGGAAGCCGCTGAATTCATCACGATGAACCTGAGAAACAAATTATACGCGCACATACAAAAACTCCCGTTTTCATGGCACGTAAAAAACCAAACCGGGGACATAATACAGCGCTCGACTTCCGATGTGGATACCGTAAAAAATTTTTTGTCCAACGATTTGCCCGAAATGCTCCGCAGTTTTTTCACGATAATAATTTCCCTTTCCATGATGCTGGCAATGGATTCGGCGATGACGCTTTCGGCGGTGGTTTTGATGCCGGCGCTGTTTCTTTTCAGCTTTTTTTATTACGGTTCGATAGCCAAAAAATTCAAAGACGCAGATGAAGCCGAAGGCGCGCTGCAAGCGGGAGTGCAGGAAAATTTTACCGGAGTGCGCGTGGTCAGGGCATTTGGGCGCGAGCAATGTGAAATGGAACGCTTTGACGGCAAAAACGAAGCCTACGCGGGCAAGGCGAAACGCGTGGTCAATGCTCTTTCCAACTACTGGGGCATAGGTGACATCATATGCGGGCTGCAACTCGCCATCGTGCTCGCATTCGGCATTTACAAGTGCGTAAGGGGCGGAATGAGCATAGGCACTTTCCAATCGTTTTACACTTACACTTCAATGTTGATCTGGCCCATACGCGGGCTCGGGCGCACACTCTCGAATTTCAGCAAAGCCACAGTTTCGGCAAAAAGGATACTCGAAATATTATCTGTGGAGCACGAAGACATTGCGCCAAACGAAAACGGCGCACGCAAATACGAGCGCATAGAATTCAAAAATGCGACTTTCAGATATAGCGAAGAAAACAGACTCATTTTGGAAAATGTTTCATTCAGCCTCGAAAAAGGCAAGACCCTTGGAGTTCTCGGAGGGACCGGAAGCGGAAAATCCACTATCAGCTACCTTTTGACGAGGTTGTATGATTTGGACGACAACAACGGGGAAATTTTGGTCGATGGGGCGAATATAAAAAAAATCCCACTCGCCGAAGCGAGAAAAAATATCGCACTTGTGCTGCAGGAGCCATTTCTGTTTTCAAAAACGATAAAACAAAACATAGTTTCGCCGAATCCGGATGCTGAAACCGAAGAAATGCACCATGTTTCGGCAGTCGCCAACATTCACGGGGCTATAATGGAATTTCCCGAACAATACGAAACGATTGTGGGCGAGAGGGGAGTCACTTTGTCGGGTGGGCAAAAACAAAGGGTGGCAATCGCGAGGATGCTGATGCAAAAAGCCCCGGTGATGATCTTCGACGATTCGCTTTCGGCAGTGGACACCGAAACCGATGCGAAAATCAGGGCCGCGCTAAAACAGAATACAGCCGATGCGGCAGTCATGATAATTTCCCACAGGATAAGCACATTGATGCACTCGGATCGAATATTGGTTTTGCGCGAAGGCAAAATAGAAGATTACGGGACCCACGAAGAATTGATTCGCCGCGAAGGGATGTATAAACGCATATACGATTTGCAATCCTCTGTCGCGGAAGAGTATAAATGAGTTGTCAGTTTTCAGTTAGTAGTTCCCCTCGTTCCACTGATAACTCGTTCCGCTGACAACTGATAACTAAAAAAACCGGAGGTTTTTTCATGGATTATCAAGACGAGGATTACAACGCGCCGTTTTCAATCGGAGTTTGGAAAAATATCCTCCCATTTGCCAAACCATACAAAAACAAAATCATAATGATAGTGGCGCTCATGATTTATTGTTCGCTCTGCGATATTTCATATCCGCTTTTTTTGAGGTATGCCATAAACAATTTCATCCAAAACAAGACGATGGACGGGCTGCCGATTTTCATATCGCTCATAGGTTTTGCTTTTATTTCGCAGGGAATAGTAGTCAGGAGTTTTGTGCGGGCGGCCGCCTCGGTGGAAATAAACATCGGCAAGGATATACGCCGTGCGGTTTTCTATCATTTGCAAACCCTGCCTTTTTCGTACTACAACAAAACCCCGGTGGGTTATCTCATGGCGAGGACGATGTCGGACACGGGGTTGATCGGCGATCGGATCGCTTGGTCGCTTGTGGATTTCATATGGGGAGGGGCGTTTGTCATCGGGGCGTTTATCGCCATGTTCGCCCTCGATTGGCGCATGGCGCTCATAGTTTTGGCTATAATACCCCTGCTCGGCTTCATCACCGCTTTTTTTCAAATCAGGATACTTAGGACAAACCGCGCAGCGAGAAAAATAAATTCCAAAATGACTGCGGCGATGAACGAAGGGATAGTGGGTTCGAAAACCACGAAAACCCTTGTGATAGAAAATCACAATCATGGAGAATTCATGGCTATCACGGGCGATTTAAAAAAACGCATGACGCAATCGGCCGGTTTGCGATCCATATATTACCCCCTCATATTTTCCATAGGTTCGATTGCCACCGCTTTTATCCTGTATTCCGGCGGCAGCAACATATTGGACGGAGTTGCACACGCGCTGCCCATAGGGACGCTTTCGGCTTTTATAAGCTATTCGCTGGACATATTCAACCCGATACAGCAAATAGCAACGACGATAACCGATTTCGTGGCGGCGCAAGTGAACGTCGAAAGGGTGACGACTTTGCTCGAAACGGCTCCGGAAATCATCGATGCGCCTGAGGTGATGAAAAAATACGGGGACAATTTTTTTCCGAAACGCGAAAATTGGGAAGAACTTGTGGGAGAAATAGAGTTTTCGGATGTGACTTTCAGCTACCCGGAAAGCACCGTCAATATTTTCGAACATTTTGACCTGACGGTGAAAGCGGGGGAATGCGTGGCGATAGTGGGGGAAACCGGAGCGGGAAAATCCACGCTGGTGAATTTGGTATGCCGCTTTTTCGAGCCGACAAGCGGCAAAATCCTTATCGACGGAAAAGACATAAAAGAAAGAAGCCAGCTTTGGCTCCACAGCCATTTGGGGTACGTGTTGCAAAACTCGCATTTGTTTTCGGGAACGGTAAAAGAAAATATAAAATACGGAAGGCTCGATGCCGACGACGAGGAAGTGATCGCCGCGGCCAAGCTGATTTCAGCCGACAAAATAATAGAAACGCTTGAGGGAAAATGGGATGCGGACGTGGGCGAGGGCGGGGATAAACTCTCCACGGGGCAAAAACAGCTGATTTCGCTTGCCCGCGCGGTTTTGGTTGATCCGCGCATATTCATATTGGACGAAGCCACCAGCTCGGTGGACACCGAAACGGAACAGCTGATCCAAAACGCGATAACCACTTTGCTGAAAGGGAGGACTTCGTTTGTTATAGCACACAGGCTTTCCACGATAAAAAGCGCGGACACGATTTTGCTTGTGCACGACGGAAAAATAATCGAAAGGGGCACTCACGATCAATTGATGCGTAAAAAAGGCAGATATTTCGATTTGTACACGCGTCAATTTGAAGACGAAATTAAAATATAATGGATTTCATAAAAACGCAAAAAATCATATTTTCGCAGCCGATCGATAAAAATGACGCGAAGCTCGCCGGCCGAAAAATAAAAATCAAACAAGAGGAATATATGCATTTCGAGCATATCGCAAACAATCAAGCGTTTCACGAAAATGTACCGATTAAAAATCTATGCGATTATTTCGGCGAAAAAATCTTGAAATACAAACAAGCCGATATATTTTTGGTCGAGGCGCATTACATGGCATTCAACAAAAACGGTGAAATCTCATTTCACAAAACAAAAAGCAAACCCATGGATTTGGCGCATTCCGGCCATGACCGCGAAAAAAAATATATAATCGAAGAAGGCGACGATGTCCCCGTTCTAATCGAGCTCGGCATATTTACGAAAGAGCGCAAAATCGTGGAACGCATGCACGACAAATTCAGGCAGATCAACAGATTTATAGAACTTTTTGACGATATGTCCGAAAATTTGGACGGGATATACAAAAGGCAAAACAAAATAAACCTCGTGGATTTCGGCTGCGGGAAATCATACCTCACTTTTGTTTTGTACCATTACCTCGCAAAAATAAAAAAATTCTCCGAAGACTCCATAAATATCGTCGGAGTCGATCTGAAAGAAAAAGTGGTCGGGGACTGCAATTTGCTGGCGCGAAAATACGGATACAAAAATTTGGCATTCGAAGCGGCCGACATAGAAGGTTACGAGCCGAAATTTGCGCCGGATGTGGTCGTATCGCTGCACGGCTGCGACACGGCGACCGACCACGCGCTCTATAACGCCCTAAAATGGCAATCTGAGCTCATATTTGCCGCGCCCTGCTGCGAGCACGAGGTAAACGCCCAAATCGATGCGGCGCCGATGGCGAATATTCTAAAATACGGGATAGTGAAAGAGCGCTTTTCGGCGCTTCTGACAAATGCGATAAGGTGCAATATTTTGGAGATAAAAAATTACAAAACCGAATTGATAGAATTTGTGGACATCTCGCATTCGCCCAAAAACCTTTTGATCAGGGCAAAAAAAACAAAAGCCAACGCAAACATATCAAAAATCAAACGCGAGCTCGACGAAACGGTGGGAAAATTCGGGATAAACCAGACGCTGTACAATTTATTTTGGTAAAATATTTATGAATGCAAAAATTTCCGGCGAAGCGGCGCATACGCATACGACGAAGCGGCGCGAATGGTGGGGCTGGTTCGGTTCCCTTTCATGGCTGTTTTTGATGAGATACGGATATTATACGTTTGCGATTTCTGAAACCGGGCACCGAGAAATCAAAATATTCATCCCTTTTTGTTTTATGGCCGTATTCGCTTTCTCGATCGCGGCCTTCGGCCTGCGCTTCGGCAACAATCCCGGCGGCCTTTCACGCATCGCATTTTTCGCGACGCCCGCCGCAATCGCGATAACGGCGGTTTTCGCCCTTCTCCCCGAAATACCCGGAGCAATATTGTACATAATCTCCCCGGTTTTATTCGCGCCCGCGATCACACGCCGGGTATATGGAATATTACATACAACGCAGCAAAAAAACAAATTGACGCAGTATATGTCCGGAATTGCCGCATGCGTCATCGTATTTGCGGCTTGGAGAATAATAGGCCCGCCGAAAGAAATAGCGTTCGCTGTCCCGGCGCTTTTGGCGATCCCCGCTTGGATCGGCGTGCGCCGCGATATCGCAGCCCCCGAAAAAATGCCCCCGGGGAGCGCGTTTCGCATTTCAAAGCGGACTATATTGCTTTTTTTTGCCACTATGATCGTTCTTTTTTGGCTTGACGCGATGAACGCGATAATCCACAGCAATATCATCCACGCCGGAATTTACGAGGAAAACCTCCTGTATTTCATACTCGGATTCTGCCTCCCTTCCATCGGTTTCCTGCTGTATGGGATCATAAACGACAAAGGCCATGAGCGGCTGGGGGTTATCATCGGAATGGGTCTGTCGCTGATTGGCATCATACTCGCATTGACGCCTGCAAATGAAAACGCCATCCTGATACCGCTTGCCGTAACCGACGGCCTCGGAGGGACCTATACCGAGTTTTTCATATTGACCATACCGATATTTTTGCTCGCGGGCACGAAACGCCCCGTTTTTGTATCTTCCTTGGGCGTTTTCGTCAATCTGGTTTCATCCGCCGTCATGTGGGCGGGAGGGGTCTGGATACCCGAATCGCTGCAAAAACTCGATGTCCCCTTGTACATTTCCGCGGCTTTGTCTTCCGTCGTTTTTATCATTCTGGTTTTTATCATTTTTGAGCGCCACAAAGAAAAAACTTTCGCATCCGCTTTATACGCCCTGCTACGCGGAGGAATCGAAGCTCCCCCGGATGACGATGGATCGTCGCAGGAAGCGGAAAAGCAGCGAATGGAAGATGCAAAGTTGTCGCGGGAAGAAATCGAATTTGCCCTGTTATTAATCGAGGGCAAGTCGAGAAGCGAAGTAATCCGCAAACTCCGGATAAAGTCCGCCGAAGCGAACAAACAAATGGAATCCATCCGAAACAAATTGATCGGCGCAAACGATCCCTATCCAAATATGACCGCCATCGCAAATAGGTATGGGCTTACAGGCAGGGAAAAGGATATGCTGGCTTGCCTTCAAAGGGATATGACGAACCCCGAAATCGCAGCCGAAATGTTTTTGTCGGAGGGTACGGTAAAAATCCATGTGCGGAATCTGCTGAAAAAGCTGCCCGTCGAAGGGCGGCGCGATGTGGCGCCTTGGGCCAATGCTTTTGAAACGGAAGCAAAAAATTAAAAACAAATTTTAAAATCCCCGTTATTGTGGGATTTTTGGCGGGGGGTTATAGTTTTGTGAAAAAAATATACCTTTACATTTTTCGCCTTATATGATATAATTTTGCATATAAAAACCGCTTGACAAAAAAAATCAACGCAAATTTAAGGAGGAAACAAAAATGAAAAAAACGATAGTTTTCGTTTTGTGCATAGCGATGCTTTTGCCGCTTGCCGCTTGCAAAATCAATTCGAGCGCCGACCATTCATCGAGTTCGAACAGTACATCCGGCGAAAAATCGAAAAAGCCCGAACCGAAAAAAAACGAACCGCCTGAAGGCGGAATGACCGCATGGTTTCTCAAAGCCACTTCGGCGATCGAAAACGGGGAAACGGTTAAAACGGATTGGCCGGCATCCGATTTTCCAGCCGGGCACCCGGCTTATCCCGACGGGGAAGTTTCATACATAAAATACTTTTTCGAAAAAGACCTGTTTATGCTGATCACAAATACCGAAAGGCCATCTTATGAATCGTACATAAAAACTCTTCAATCCGACGGATGGCTTCTCGTCGATGACGGCGAAGACGAAAGCGTATATTTGGTAAAAGGCACATGGTCGCTTGGCATGTCATATTATGAAGATTACGGAGTTGGGATGTATGTAAGCGACACGGGGCGCGATCTCGAATCTTTGTACATGGACTACGATTGGCCGGAAAAGCTGCCCGACACAATCCCTGTATATCCCTACGGGAAAATAGCTTTTACGGACGGTGAGGATGAATTCGATGTGTATTCGATTGCAATCGAAAACTCATCAAAAGCGGAACTTGAAAAGTATATAAATACGCTCGTCGGTTTGGGATGGACGCTCGATGAAAAAGGCGACTATATTTTAGATGACGGAATCGGCGTATGGACTCTTACCGCATTCTACGACGAAGAAGAAACCGACGGCGTGTATCTCGTTTTTGGTTATTTGGAAAAATATAATTTTGAAATGCCGGAGGAGGGCTGATAAAATGGCAAAATTTTGTTCAAACTGCGGAACGCAGCTATCTGAAGACACGAAATTCTGCACCGGATGCGGGGCAAAGCAGGACGATGCCACCCCGCCCGCCCCACAACAGCAGCCTATTGTGCAGCAGCAATACCAGCAAGCTCCGTACCAACAGCAGCCCTACGCATACGCCGCGCCCAAAAAGAAAAGCAAACTCCCGCTGATTTTGGCGATTGTCGCCGTGTTTTTGGCGGCTGTGGTGACGGGCATTATTTTGCTCGCCAGCAATCTTTTGGGCAAAACGGCCAAAGCGGATTATTACGAAATCGGAAAAGACCGGATACCGTCGGTAAAATTCGTCCTCGGCGAGGAACGCAAGGTCACGGGGGATGCCACTTCAATAAGCGGCAAGGTGATAAAAAAGGAAATCCGATACGAGGTTTCCGGCTCGGACCAGGGCGGGGAGATGTGGGAATACTATAGCTATCTGCACGAACACGATGGATTTTTGCGTTTGGGCGAAATAGATTTCAGCGGCCAAAGCGGCGTCGGCTTGATCGGGCGCAATTCGGTGGATGAAGGGTACGAATTGCAGATGCAAATAAAATACGACAGAAGGGGCTATACCATAACGATAATAAAACAGCCGGGAGGCATCACGCCGGCGGAACCGGACAATCCCATACGGCAGGACGGCAGCCTGACCGAGGGCATATTGAAGATATTCGGGAGCGGCACTTTTCATATGAAGGTGAAGGCGGAAGGCGTGGAAATGGAAGCTTATGTAAAAAACGGCATGACGGCCGTAGTCGTGGATGCCGAAGGTATGGAGGATGTCCGAATGGTGCTAAGAGATGGACAACACTACATGATATACGATTCGCTTCAAACGGTTGCAGTCGGCGAAGCTTCGGAGGGTTTCGATTTTTCGGGTTTCGGCGAAACGGCGAGTTTGAAATACATAAGCTCGGGATCGGGGGAATTCAACGGCAAAACGTATAGCTACGACGAATACGAAGATCAGTCGGGCGCCCGGATATTGTACTATGCGGAGAACGGCAATTTTAGGGGAATGCGCACTATAGAGGGCAATGAAACTAACGATATCGTATTCTTGGCGCTTGACGGCAACGTCCCGGACGGCGTTTTCGACATACCGTCCGACTACAGAATTTTTAAATAATTGTTAAAGGAAGAAAATTTAAAAGTTAATAATCAAAGCATATCGAAGCCGCCCCGACCAGCGCGGCGTTGTAGGATAAGGCGGTTTTGGCGAGTTTTATGTTTTTGTTCGCGGATTTGAACATATATCTTTGCAGGCCGTCTTTTATGCCGGCCTCAATCAAATCGAAGCTCTGCGAAACCCCGCCCCCGAACACCGCCATTTCCGGGTTCAGCATATTTACGGCGGCGGAAAGCGCTTTTCCGATGTAATAGCCCGTTTCATGCATGACCTTTTGCGCAAAAACATCTCCCAAGCGGGCCAGATCCGAAATCTGCTCGGCATCAAAGTCTCCGCCGTGGCGTTTTTTTATGCCGGGCCCCGCCGCCACCGCTTCCGCGCAGCCATAGTCCCCGCACCCGCAAAGAAACTCGTCGTCGTCTCTCACCTTTATATGCCCTATTTCCCCGGCGTTTCCGCCGCATCCGGTGTAGAGCCTGCCGTTGGCGAACACGCTGCCGCCGATCCCGTTGCTCACCGTTATCCAGAGAAAATCGTCGATGTTTTTGCACAGGCCAAATCGTTTTTCGGCCACGGCGCAGGCGTTCACGTCGTTTTCTATGTGAACCGGCTTATTGTATATGCCGCCTATTTTTTTCGCTATAGGAAAGTTTTCAATGCCCGAAAACGGCGCGTATACCCAAATTCCGTTTTTGGCGTCGGCGAGCCCGGGTATCGTTATCCCGATTTTGTCGAAATCGTATCCGCCGATTGTTTTGCCGCATATGCTTTCAATGGCCAAAAGAAGCGAATCGGCGGTAGTCCCGCCTGGCAGCCGCTCTTTTTCAAAATGGAGTATGCTGCCGCTTTTGTCAATTATTCCGGCGGCAATTTTTGAGCCGCCTATATCGATTCCAAGTATGTTCATTGAATTTTATCCTCATTTTAATTTTAATTTCAGTTATGGGTTGACAAAAATTTAAATTTATGGTAAATTATCTGTAAAATAAAAATTATTGTTCGAAGAAAGGAATATTATGAAATCAACAGGAATTGTCAGAAGAATCGATGAACTCGGCAGGGTAGTTCTGCCCGCTGAAATGCGAAAGGCTTTTGACATCAATGAAAGGGAAGCGGTGGAAATATTTACGAAAGACGACATGATCATTTTGAAAAAATGGGAAGCGGTTTGCATTTTTTGCGGTTCGACCAACGATTTGAAGACATTCAAGAATAAAAATATTTGCCCTAAATGCGCAAAAGAACTTAAAACAGAAAGTTGAAAACTTTTTTAGTTTTATCAAAAACCGAGGCGGGAAACTCCCGCCCCGTTTTTTGTTTTTTGCCGATTTTCAATCGAGTTCTCCGTCCGACAACCCTAACGGGAGCAAAGCAGGGCGCTCGAATTTTGAATCGAGTTCAATTATTTTGTCCGAATCGTTTGAGTCGTGTATGGAACACATGACATCGAGCACGTGATACGCCATGTCGCCGTGCGCCCTGTGCTTTCTTCCGTTCAAAATGCTTTGCGCCATATCCGAAACTCCTATGCCGCGGCTATTTTCCTGATAAATGAAATCAATTTCGGATTGTTCCCATTTTTCCATTCCCGGTTTTTTGAACAAAACAGGGCCTCCGAACGTGTTGGGGTCGGGAACCCGGAGCGAACCCTCGGAACCGTATATTTCGATATTGGGCAAATGTGAATCCCAAACGTCGAATGTGGTTATGATCGTCCCGATCGCGCCACAGCCGAACGTAAGAGTTCCGTTGACGTATGTCGGCACTTTGACATCGATCACCGTTCCATTTAACGGCTGGCTGGTTATCGTCCTCGTGGGGAATGTTATTTTTGTTGCACCCGCCACTTTTTTTACCGGCCCGAGCATGGAAACCAAAGCGGTCAGGTAATAAGGACCCATGTCAAACATCGGACCTCCGCCGAAATCGTAATAAAATCCCGGATCCGGGTGCCAAGTTTCATGCCCATGACCCATCATGAACGCCACGGCGGCGACGGGGAAACCGATTTTTCCTTCGTCGATTATTTTTTTGCACATCTGTATGCCGCCGCCAAGGAAAGTTTCGGGGGCGCATCCAACGAGCAAATTTTTAGATTTGGCGAGATCTATCACTTTTTTGCCTTCGGTTTTGTTTAATCCGAAGGGCTTTTCCGAATATACGTGCTTTCCGCCTTCCAAGGCGCGAAGATCCACGTCGGTGTGGGATTGCGGGGTGGTCAAGTTCACCACGAGTTCGATTTCGGGGTCTTTGTAAAAATCATCCAAGTTATGAACTTTGGGGACGTTGAATTGTTTGGCTCGCTTTTCCGCGCGTTCGCGGATCAAATCCATCGTGGCGACGATTTCCAAATTTTTGAACCTTTTTGTCATGTTTGCCATGTAAATTTCCGAAATGACGCCGCACCCGACGACTCCGACTTTTACTTTTTTTGCCATAAATATTTATCCTTCTTTCATAATATTTAAACAAATTTATGCACGAAAAATTCCGAAGGGTCAGTAGTTCCGCATTCGACCGCGATTTTCTTGCCCTCGGCGGCCCAAAGCATTCCGCGCCTTAAAATTTCCCCCGCTTCGGGTATTTCGAACACGTCGTCGTTATGGCCCAATGAAGTATAGAATACTCTGCCGTACCCCCACATTTTGGTCCAAACCACAGGCATGTCGGAATGTTTGTTTAAAATGTGCGGCCCGTTTGCCACCGGAAAACTCGTGGTCGCCAATACTTCCACCGCAGGATCAACGTGCAGATAATACTGTTCGCTCGAAACGTCGAAATCCTTTATTTGGAAAGTGATGGGACTCGATGAATTTTTGATGTTTACCCTGTAAGGGGTTTTGTCGTTTCCGGGGTGCGCCACCCAATTGCCCCCGCACATGAACTGCCATTCGGTGTCCACCCTGAAAGCGTCGCAAATACCTCCGTGGTTTCCAGCCAACCCGACTCCCGAAGCCACAGCTTTAGAAACCGCTTCGCGTTGCTCGCCCGTGATATTGCCCATCGTCCATAAGGGGAATATCAGATCCAAGCCCGCAAGGCGTTCTTTGTTTTCTGTGAACGCTTCCAACTTGTCGTAGACTTCGACTTCGAAATTTTCGTTTTTCAAAACTTTTTCCACTCTTTTTGCCACAAGTTCGGGTTGGTGCCCATCCCAGCCGCCCCAAACCAGCATAGCTTTTCTTTTTTCGCCCATTTTGCATACCTCCATAAAAATTAATATATTTTATCTGTTTGGATAAATATTGCTGTAGATATAGTACCAATGTTCGTCCAATGGCACCGTCATGTATTCGCCTGTTATCTTTTCGTCGATTTCGCCTCCTGTCCTGTTGTATCTTATTTCCGCCCAAGGCACATGATCCAAATTGTCGGGGGCATTTATCAACAACCCGAACTGCGCGACCAACTCGTTTTCGGAATATTGCCCGCTATCGGGGTCTATCGCGTGAACAAAGCCCATATGCCCGTATTTTTTGAAAAATTTGTATAATTCGCTGTATTCGCCGCTTTCGCCGACTTCGAAACTTAAATATTTAGCTTCACCTTTTCCGTCAAAACCGTAAAATTCTATTTTGTATGGCAAACCCGGGTCGATTGGCTTCACGGACTGGAAATAGTCGCAGCCATCCGGCATTTTTATGTTTTTTATGCTTTCAAACAAAATTTTGTCCGTTTCAAAAATATTTTTTATATCATCCAACCCATAAGGGGCATCGTAAACTATGTTGCTTTCTTCAATTTCTATTTTTGAAATTTCCGTATTTTTTGCGGTCGTTTCAACGGTTTCGTTTTCAATTTCGGCAAAATCCGCGGTATTTTCTTTTTTTGTTCCACCATCTGATGTAATGTCCGCCGTTTCGGGAAATTCATCCAGGCTTTCCGGATTGGAAAAAACCACGAAAATTATCAAAAACACAAAAAATATAGTTATCGGAGCGAATATTATCAACAATTTCTTCAACATATTTATTCATTTATCTGATTTATCTGAAATATTTTATTCCCGAAGTAAAAAGCATCTGGCTTTTGTTTCCGGGTACGTTCTTTAATATGTTCCTGCCGTTTCGCTCGTTATGCCCCATTTTCCCGAATATTCTGCCGTCAAGGGCAAATATTCCCTCGATTGCATAAGAGGAAGCGCTCGGATTGAAATACGGATGCATCGTCGCATTGCCCCCAAAGTCGCAATATTGCGCCGCTATCTGCCCGTTTTGGATCAACGTGTCGATTTTTTCTTCGTTATTGCAAAATATCCTGCCTTCGCCGTGCGAAAACGGAAGCGCATGAATATCGCCCACTTTGACTCCGGCAAACCAAGGGCTTTTCACGGAAGCCACTCTTGTGTAAGCTATGTATGAGCGATGCCTGCCGGTTTTGTTGGATGTCACCGTCAAATCGCCATCTTCCAAATTTTCCTTTATGTCTCCGTAAGGGAGCAGCCCCAATTTGACAAGCGCTTGGAACCCGTTGCCAAGCCCGAGAAGCAAACCTTCTTTTTTGAACAGCAAGTAACGGAGCGCTTCGGCCACCCGGGAATCCCTGAAAACAGCGGAAATGAATTTTCCCGAACCACCCGGTTCATCGCCGCCGGAAAATCCCCCGGGAAGAATGAGCATTTGGCTGCTTGCGATCTTCTGGGACAAAATTTCAAGCGATTCGGAGATATCATTCGGGGTTTTGTTGCAAAACACGAACACATCGGAAAAACCGCCCGCTTCCTCGATTTGCCTTTCTACGTCATATTCGCCGGTTGTGCCGGGAAATACAGGGATTAAAACTGTCGGAAGTATTTGATTTATGTAATTAGACCCGCTGTAAATCAAATTCGGTTGATTTTGCGCCATGACAAAAGGTCTTTTTTGGCATTCGATTTGTAAAACCGGCAATGATGCATCTTCATTTATGTCATTTAGCCCTGTTGGGAAAACTTCTTCGAGGGGAAGAATCCATTTATATGTGAGATCGTTAAGCTCCATGTTTATGCCATTTATCATAATATCCGTTGAAGATTTCGTTTTGCCGATCATTTGGCCGTGAGGCAATGCCGCAGTTGATTCGACGATGAATGCGCCGTAATACGACGAGAACAGTTCTTTTTGGCTCATGTCGCCGCTTGCCGAAAACCCTATGCCATTTCCCGCGCACATTTTAAATATGGCTTCGCCAATTCCGCCGAAACCCACCGCATATGAGGACAAAATCATGTTTTCTTTCGTCAGCTTGTTCAAATAACCGTATAAATTTTTAAGGTCGCCCAAATCTATTGCGCCGTTTTCTTCGTAATATGGTTTCAAAAGATACACATATGATGAAGTGCCTTTGAATTCGTTTGAAATGATTTTTTCGGCGCTCGAAACCCCGACCGCAAACGAAACGAGTGTGGGCGGCACGTCGATGTTCATGTTTTCGCCCATTTCATTTTCATATGAAAACGAGCCGGACATACTGTCTTTGCCGCCGATCGAAGCGATTTCAAGGGCATTTTGCGCAACAAGCGCACCTAAAAGCGATTCGAAAGGCAACCCGAATTTTTCGGGGGTATCCGCCCTCGGGAAATATTCTTGGAAACTAAGGGTTATATCGGATAAATCGACTCCCGCCGCCACGAGCTTCGAAACGGATTCCACGACTGCGTACATGGCGCCCAAATACGGGCTTATTTCGCTTATATACGGCGAAAATCCGTGAGCCATAACCGAACAAGTGTCGGTTATCCCGCTATATGCCGGAATTTTTCCGACCATGACTTGGGCAGGGGAGAGCCTGTGCCGGCCGCCGAACGGAGAAATTACCGTACCGGCCCCCACCGAGAAATCGAATTGTTCGGAAAGCCCTTTTTGCGAGCAAACGTTCAAATCCGAAAGCAAATCGGCATATGCCTGTCTGAAATCTTCGTTTTGTATTTTTTGATGCATTATTCCAAGGATATTTTTGATTTTTTCGGGGTTTTTTTCGAAAACTTTCACTTTCGTCTGCTTTTTTGCGCCGTTCGAATTCAAAAATCCCCTGTCCAAAGATAAAATCTGGTTTCCGTTCCATACCATCCTGAGCCTGTTGTCATTTGTCACGGTGGCCACTTTGGTGGCTTCGAGGTTTTCCTCTTTCGCCTCATATATGAATTCTTGCGCATTTTTTTCAGCTACCACTACAGCCATTCTTTCCTGCGATTCCGATATGGCGAGTTCCGTGCCGTCAAGCCCCGGATATTTTGCGGGGACAAGCGAAAGGTCGATGAATATGCTGTCGGAAAGTTCGCCGATCGCCACGCTGACGCCTCCCGCCCCGAAATCGTTGCAGCGTTTTATCATTTGAGCCACTTGCGGTTTTTTGAAGAACCTCAATATTTTGCGTTCTTCGAGCGGGTCGCCTTTCTGCACTTCCGCCCCGCCGGTTTTCAGGGATTCCGTGCTTTGCGAATGCGAAGAACTCGTCGCACCTCCGCAACCATCCCTGCCTGTTTTGCCTCCGAGCAAAATTATGGCATCCCCGGGCACGGGTTTCATCCTTTTTACGGTTTCTTTCGGAACAGCGCCTATCACCGCTCCGAGCTCCATCCGTTTGGCGGCGTAATTTTCGTGGTATATTTCGCAAACCATCGCTGTGGCCGCCCCGAATTGATTTCCGTAGGAAGAAAATCCGTTCGCGGCCGTTTTGGTGATTTTGAATTGCGGAAGTTTATTTGGCATCGTTTCATCGAATTTTTTGCGCGGATCGGCGGCGCCGGTGATTCTCATTCCCTGATAGGCAAAAGCGCGTCCGGCCATTACATCGCGTATGTCGCCTCCAAGCGCGGTGGCCGCCCCGCCGAAAGGCTCTATTTCGGTAGGGTGGTTGTGGGTTTCGTTTTTGAACATCAACAGATAGTCTTCAAATTTCCCCTCGATGTTCACTTTTATATTTACTGAACAGGCGTTGACTTCTTCCGATTCGTCCAATTGCGTCAGCTTGCCCCGTATTTTTTGGAATTTCGCGCCGATGGTGGCCAAATCCATCAAACTCACGCTTTTTTTGCTTTTTTTGCCATACACTTCGCTTCTCATGTCGAGGTATTCTTTAAACGCTGTTTCCACCATCGGATCCGCTATTTCGGCATCGGTTATTTCGGTCAGGAAAGTGGTGTGGCGGCAATGGTCGGACCAATAAGCGTCGATCATGCGCATTTCCGTGATTGTTGGGTCGCGCATTTCCGTGTTTCTGAAGTAATTTTGACAGAAAGACAAGTCGTCCATATCCATGGCAAACGAATGAGTTTTCGCATATTCCGCGAGTTCTTCTTTTCCGAGCGCGATAAAACCGCCGAGGGTTTCGACTGTTGTCGGAATTTCGTATTCCCGGTGCAAAGTGCAATAAGGCTCAAGCGCCGCTTCACGGCACTCGACCGGGTTAATTATGTATTTTTTTACCTTGCCGATTTCGATTTGCGGGATTTTTCCGGCGTCGACCGTTTCGAAAATATATATTTTCGCGCACCTTACAGTTGGGCGAATCTCTTTTGCCAGCAATTGCAAACACTGCGCGCAAACATCCGCTCTCTGGTCGTATTGCCCGGGCAGGCTCTCCGCCGCGAATATTATTTTGTCGCCGCTTTTTGGCATTTCTTCGAGTATGGCATCCGATGCGGATTCTGAAAATATTGTGAGCTTAGCCTTTTCGAAATCTTCTTCTCTTATGTTTTCTACGTCGTATCTGTTCAAAATCCTCAAATCATTGAGCCATGCAAAATCAAAATGATATTTCAATTCTTTCAAAAGGTTTTTTGCTTCCGCGTCATGCGGCGTTTTTTTTTCGACAAATATCCTGAAAACCATTTTTATCCTCCAACAATTTATCCTTTTTGTCTATGTGCATATTATATCATATGCGAAGATATTTTGTCAACACGAATTTAAAGCCATTCATCTAAATGTTCTTTCTCAAATTCGCAGTCGTTCAATCCTTTATCATTCTGCCGTATAAAAAATTTTTGTCATAATCGTAAATTTTTATTTTTGCCGTTTTAGGCGGGTTTTGGTCCGCTTCGATTTTTATTTTTACATCGAAGAAATTTTTGGTTTTGGCGTTGCAATATGATCCGTCTTTATCTTCGACGATCACCTCGAACTCCATTCCGAGATTTTCGCGGTGAATTTTTTCTTTTGTTTTTTCGCAAACTCTTGAAATTTCACCGCTCCTGTAACTTTTGATGTTTTCGCTTATCTGGCCGGGCAAATTTTCTGCTTCCGTATTTTTGCGTTTCGAATATTTGAATATGTGCGCATGGTATATTTTCAAATATTCGGCCATTTCGAGCGATTTTTCGAAATCTTCCCCGGTTTCTCCCGGAAATCCCACGATTATATCCGCAGTCAGATTTAAATTCTTTATTTTTTGTTTAGCATATCCGACATTTTCAATCACGGTTTCGGCGTTATATTTCCTGCGCATGGAATGCAGTATTTTTGTCGAACCGCTTTGCAGCGAAAGGTGGAAATGGTTTGCGATTTTTTCCAGTTTTGCCAGCCTGTCCGTGAAATCTTTGTTTATGAGCGAAGGGTCAACGGAACTCAGCCTGATCGAAGTTATTTCATTTAAGCTGGCGTTCAATTTTTCGAGAAGATCTATTAAATAAAAATTTTTTTCGAAAAAATCTTTTCCGTATGATGAAATTTCTATCCCGGTCAAAACGATTTCGCGGCATCCCATTCCCTCGAAGCGTTTCGACTCGCCGAAAATGTATTCGCACTCCCTCGACTTTGAACGGCCCCGGAGTTTGGGTATTATGCAGTAGGAACATTTTCCGTCGCAGCCATCCTGTATTTTGACATATGCCCTCGTTTTTTGCGGGTTTCCTGCGTTTATGTTTTCGTATTTTTCATATCCGCTTATGTCTTTCACCAAAATTTTGCTTTCGCTTCGATTTCCGTTTAAAATAGCGAGCGCGAGCGCCGGGATTTTGGTTTTTTCGTTTGTGCCCGCCACAATGTCCGCCGAAAGCTCCGTTTTGAAGGTTTCGGGGGCGTTTTGCGAAAAACATCCGCAAACCGCGACGACTGCGCTATTGTTTTGCTTTTTGGCGCGGCGTATCATTTGTTTGGATTTTTTTTCGCTTGTGGCCGTCACCGCGCAAGTGTTTATCACGTAAACGTCGCATACCTCTTCGAAATTTTTTATTTCGAACCCGAGGTTTATGAACTCCGATATTATGCATTCGCTTTCATATTGGTTCACGCGGCAGCCGAGGGTGCATATCCCCGCAAAATATTTTTTGTTTCGCATTTTAAAGCACTACCAATCCCGACAAAAACAAAGCGGCAAAAGCTGCGCTGACTATTGCGGCCGCGATGTATTCGCCTCTGCTTCCGGTTTTTATGTTCATGAATTTTATGTTTTTTTTGGAAAAAGGGAAAAGCACGGGACAGCCCCTGACAGTCAAAAGATCCGCTAAAAGATGCGTGGCATAGCCTATGGTTAGCCCGCTGACGAGTATTTTGAACGTAGGCTCGGAGATAAAATATGTGGCGGCGAACATGCAAGCGGGTATTATGAGGGTATGCATCAAGCCCCTGTGCTTGACCATGAACTTCATGTTTTCTTTCACGAATTTTAGCTTTGAAAGAAAAGCCAAAAGCAAAAACGGAATAGCCACCATGCAAACGGTCAAAATCGCCTGCGTGAAATTTTTATTTTGGTCGGTGTATGCGTCGATCAAAAAAAATGAAACAGCCACGATGGCCAGCGAACCGAACAGCGATGAAACGGCCGTCATTATGTTTTTTCTCGATCTTCCCAGTTTCGAGTTGTCGTGGTCGATATCGGCCATCATCGCGCCTATGGGAACAGCTATGAGATAAAACATATGCATGGGTTCGCTTTGCGCTGCGACTCCGTAATATGCGGCGGCTCCCCCTGCCACTATGCCAATGAATTTATGCGTTTTCCCGTTCATGAATAACCTCGGCGTGCATAATATTTTCTTTCATTATATCACATATTTTCGGTTTTTGCAATATGGAAAAATAAAATAATTATTGACAATTTGAAATATATCGGTTATAATGCAGAATATATGGATTTCATATCAAAAGAATTGAGGATAATAGTGAATATGTTTTTCAAAAAGCATGTCGCGGCATTTTTGTGCATATTGGCGATTTGGGCGTCATTTGCATCTTGTACCCGCTCTGAATCCGAAAACGAAGCAAAACAAACCGAAAGCGCCACAAATGAAAACGCCCCGGAAAAAACAACCGAACCCGAAAGGGAAAATATTTTAGATGGAGTTCCGTTGGATTTGAAATTTGCCGGGAACACTTTCACAATACTTTCAAGGAGCGAGTTGATGTTCGGAACTGAAATGGGCGTCGAAGAAGAAAACGGCGATATTGTAAACGACGCCATCTATCAAAGAACTATCGCCATTGAAGATAGATTCGGAATAACGATAGATGTAGTCAAAATTCTCGGAATATGGGGAAACGAAGCGAGTTTCAACAATACGATAAGGAACAGCGTCAATGCCGGGGATAACGCCTATGATTTGGTAGCGGGATATTCGGTGGCGGTGGCTCCGCTCGCCGCGGACGGGATTTTTACAAATTGGAAAAAAGTGCCGCATATAAACGGCAATGCTCCGTGGTGGATACAAAAACTCGAAGACGAATTGACCATAGACGGAAAACTTTATTTCATGACAGGCGATTTGAGCCAAACGATGATAGGCAGCATGATGGTTTTTTATTTCAATAAAAAATTGCAAAACGACTACCAAATAGAGGATTTGTACCAAACAGTATTGGACGGAAAATGGACTTACACCCGGCTTTATGAAATATCGAAAAGCGTTTACAGGGACACAAACGGAGACGGCGAAAAAAATGTCGGCGACACGTTTGGACTGTGCGTGGAGCCGGGAAATTTCACCGACCAAATGTTTGTCTCCATGGGGCAATCGCTTGCGCCAAAAGGCGCCGACGGTTATCCTTCCCTTGCGATAAATTCGCCCGGGACTATCGACAGGCTGGAAAAAATAAATTCGCTGTTCAACGAAAATCCGGGAGTGTTTACAATTCCCGAATCGGGCGAAAGGCCTTCCCGGGAACTGTTCAAAAAAGGAGAAGCTCTGTTTACCATCGGATATATGGAGTTTGCCGAAAATCTCAGGGATATGAAAGACGATTTCGGCATAATCCCTTCTCCCAAATACGACGAATCTCAGGAAAAATATTTGGGTTTGACCCAAGACGGATTTTCGCTTTTTTGCATTCCCGTTACCAATGAAAGGCTTGATTATGTCGGAGCTGTAACGGAAGCCATGGCGGCTGAAAGCTATAAGAATTTGACCCCGGTTTATTATGAAACCGCTTTGAAAGTAAAATATTCCCGCGACGAAGTGACTTCCCAAATGCTCGATATAATCCACGATGGAATATATTTTGATTTCGGATATGTGAACACGATCAGCATAGGCGGAATACATTTTTTGCTCAGGGAATTGGTCGAAAAAAACAACAATGACTTTGTTTCCGTTTATGAAAAAAAAGAGGCATCGTACGAAAAAGCATTGGAAAAATTGATAAACAGTTATAAGGATTTGAATTGATATTTCTCAAATAACCGGCATGACGTTCCTATTTGCCCATTTTTATCGCATAAAGCCTAAATATCGTCATAAACGCCTGTTCCCTCGAATAAGTGTCGCGCGGGTGGAACCCTCCATCCGTATATCCGTTCATTATCCGGTTCCCTCTTATGTCCACGCAGCCCGAAACGTATTTTATCGCCCCGGAAGACCATGAATTGAAGCCGTGTTCGTCGTTGAAATAAAGCGGCTCGGAATTTACGTTTATGTTTTCGAATATGCCGACCCTGGTCAGCATGGTTGCGGCTTCTTCCCTTGTTATGTTTCCCTCCGGGTCAAAGATCCCATTTCCCCTGCCGCTCACTATGCCTAACGCATAAGCCGAAAGTATGTACAAATCGTCGGTGTCGGAAAATGCTCCGCGTTCTATTGTTTTGTCCTTTTCGGCGAGTATTTCCGCTATGGGCATTTTTTCCGCCACTTCCAAAAATCTTACAGCCAGCATGCAAAATTCTTCGCGTTTTATCGATGCTTGGAAATTTCTCATGTAATTGTCCGGAACAAGCCCGTATCCATAGGCGTATTCCACTTCAAACGTCGCCCAGTCCGAAGGTTTATCTGCGGGATATGTGTACAAATCGACTTTTTGTCCCGCCGCATCCAAAACTTTTATCGTATATTCTTCGTTTGAAAAAGCGGTTTTGTTGTAGGGCTGGATCGAAACATAATAATCGCCCGGGGAAAGCGAAATTCTTTCAGTCTTGAAATATTTCATGTTGTCGGGCAGCGGGACTCCCCCTTCGCCCAATTTATATGATTTAAGTTCCCTGTAATAGCGATCGTAAAGTTTTATCGCCCAAAAATCAGAATTCACCTTTGCGCTCACGGTAAATTTTATTTGGATTTCCATTTCTTCGCCGGCATATATCTTAAAATAGTCCACATCGTCGATGCTTGAAATATCTCCCGTTATATCGGTGTTGAAATTCAAAAAATTTGCCAGTTCCGGGGTGTTGTTGGGTTCGGATTCATAGAGGGAATGATTGTCGTTTCCATCCTCGAAAATTGCGGTTATTTTGTAGTCCCCGTTCGAATAGTTTATTACATTGTACGCGCTCACTTTAATATGGTATGTCCCCGGGGAAAGCCTCATATTCTTCGACAATGATATTTTGAATTCCGAATTTTGGCTTTCGGGTTCGCCGTCCGCTCCGAAATATTCCATGTAAACCGATTCCGGGCTTTCGAACTCGTTTTTGAATACCTCCACTACCCAATTGTTTTGTTTTACGGATTTTGGCGTGGAGATCGATATGTTCACATTTGCGTTCTGGAGCAAGGTGAATTCGAAATAATCCACATCCTCATAATCGCTCAGATTCGCGGTCATGGCCACGCCGGATGACAGGACATTCGCCGAATATGCCGAATTGTTGTATTCCTTTTCGAAAAGTTCCATATCGGAAAGTATCGCTTCTTTTGCTTCCGGCGCATAATTTATCCTTATCTTGTACGAAACCGTCGAATAGTCATATGCGTTTATGGGCAGCACCTGAGCGAAATAACTCCCCGCGGGCAGCCTTATCTTGTCCGAAGTTTTTTTCAGAATTCCTGTTTGGTAATTAAAATCGCCTTCATTCCCGTATTTTCCGGAATAGAGCAGTTTGTTGTTTTTGTCGAATATATTCAATATCCAGGATTGTTTTGTCACGGAGGACGGCGATATGAAATCAACGGTAATCGAGCCGCTGTAATTGAGCCCGAAATCGAAATTGTTGAAATCCCCCGAACTTTTTATTTGTCCGGAAAGCTCCATGTTCACATTATAGGCGAATTCCGGCACATCGGTGGGATGCACGTAAATATATTCGTCGTCCGGGATATTTGGCACCGGAGCCGAATCCGACCGCACGAGCAAGGTATAGTCCGCATTCGAATACGCATTTTCATAGCGGTATATCACGATGTGGTACAAGCCGGGATCCAAAATCATTTCTTCGGTGGCGAAAGTCCTGAAACCATTTGCCGCCGAACCAGAACTTCCGGCATAATATGTGGCGACCCCGCCTTTGGAATTTTGGAGATATATGGTCCACATATCGGAAGTTATGGAATCAGGCGAAATAAACTCGATTTTTATGTCTCTGTGTTCTGAAACGGAAAAGCTGAAATAATCGCGGTCGTCGGGATTTCCAAGGTTTCCCGTAATGCCGGCATTCAATAAAATATTTGTGGCTGTTTCGGGGGTATCATTGAATTCCTTTTCGTATCCCGAGCTTCTTTCGGGGGTGTAGTCGGCAAAAATCGTATAATTGGCAATCGAATGGACGGCCGGGCTGTACGCGGCCACTTTTATGTAGTATTCGCCCGGCGGAAGCCGCAATTTGTCGGACTTGTTTGTCCTGACCATATTTATCACTTGCCCTCCGGCGCCCACCCGATCCATCTGGAGCTGTTTTTCGTTTTTGTCATAAAGCAGTATGACCCAATTTCCCGAATCGATGGCGCTTCCCACAGAAAAAGACAAATTGAGCGACCCGTAATACGGTATTGTTATCTTGAAATAATTTACGTCGGATGCCGATTTTAGATTAGACGAAACGGTGGTGTTCAAATTTACCGCGATCGCATTTTGGATCGTGTCGTTCGGGCTGGAAACCGTAGAATTGCCCGCAGAATCCCCGCTTCCGGATCCGGCGTAAAAACCCACCGATATTTTGTATTGATTTGTGACCAGCGAAACGCCTTGGGGCACCGATACGCGCACGTAATAATTTCCGGCGGGAATCTGAACTGTGGCGCTGTATTCCACTCTGGTCTGCGAAGAAGCCGAGCTGGCCGGCCCGGTTCCGAATTCCTGCTCGAGATAAATTTTCAAATCGGATTCCCTGACTATCACCACTTCCCAGGAACTCGTCCTTGTTTCGGTGGAAGTTTCGAATTGTATCGTGACGGTTCCCGAATAATCCGCAGTGAAATAATATATGTTCAGATCCGAACTGGAAGAAAGGCTGTCTGCATACGCTGCCCCGAAAGATATATTGCGGGAAACGGCTTGCGAGGCCATTGGGGCTATCGCGATTGGCAATAAAGCCAAAACAGCCGAAAGCATATAATGCAATATTTTGCGCACCATGTTTTTTGTTGTCGTTTTCATTTTATTTGCCCTCCGGTTTTTATTAATCGACGCAATCGTTTGATCGCGGGTATTGACTTGTCGTTATATATTTTATATCAAAAACAAAAAAAAGTCAACGAAATATACAAATTTTGTAATTTTTTAAAATAAAATTCAAAATAAATCTTGACATCGAAAAAAATAAGTGATATTATTGTAAATAACAAATCAAATGGGGAGCGGTGAAATCATGCGGCTTGACAAATACCTGAAAGTTTCGCGTCTGATAAAACGGCGCACAGTCGCCTGCGAGGCGTGCGACGGCGGGAGGGTGTCGGTGAACGGCAAAGTCGCGAAACCTTCGCATGACCTGAAAGAAAACGACATTATAGAAATTTCGTTCGGCGAAAAAAAGCTCAAAGCGAAAGTAACCGAAATAAAAGACCATGTGCAGAAAGCCGGAGCGGCCGATATGTACGAAGTGATCGAACAGTGATCATTTTTGGGGAGGGAAAATTATGTCTTCTGCGGCGGGGATAAAGTCGAAAAACGCGAAAGCGAAAAAAATCCAAAAAAAAATCATAAGGGAAAACGAAAAGAAAAGAAAGCTGAAGCCTGTAGCCATGCTGGTTATTGCCACCATAGTAGTTTTGTTCTCGATAAATATCTTGCACAACTTGGATGCCATCAAAAAAAACGACGAATATATCTATTCATTGGAAAAAGAATACAACCACAAAAGGATAAACAACGAAGCATTGCGAAAAAAAGCCGAAACTCCCATCGATGACGAATATATAAGGGAATTCGCGAGGGAAAACGGATACAGGGATATAGACGAGGATATGTATTATTTGAACGAAAGCGAATAAAACGGGGGATAATATTGTCTGCTTTATGATAATCCGAAAAGGCGAAACCATAGAGGGCAAAGTAACGGGAATAACGAAATACGGGGTTTTCGTTGAAATAGACGAAAAAAATTCCGGTATGATCCATATATCCGAAATATCGTCTGAATTTGTAAAAGACATAAACGAAGTCATAAAAATAAACCAAATCGTGAAAGCTTTAGTCATCGGCGCGAACGAAAGCGGCAAACTGGCGCTTTCGATAAAACAGCTTTCCAAAACCAAAGAAATTCCGGCAGGGGAAGCCGGAGAAAACGAAAAAGAAAAATACGTCAAAACACAACCAAATTTCGAGGATATGCTGAACAAGTTCAAACGCGACAGCGAAGAAAAAATTTCGGAAATAAAATTTCTCGAACCCAAAAAAAGCGGACAGCCGAGGAGAAAAAAAGATTGATGGTCATAAAAAACGCGCGCGTGTTCACGATGGCAAATAGCGGGGAAAAAATAATAGAAAACGGATACGTGAAGATTTCCGGCGGATTGATTGCCGATGTCGGGGATATGCGTGGTTTTGCAATTGATTCCGGCGATCGAAAAAATACGGTCGACGCCCAAGGAAAATGGCTTTTGCCCGGTTTTATCGATGCGCACACCCATCTTGGGATGTATGAGGACGGGCTGAAAAGCGAAGGGGACGATTTAAACGAAATCACCGATCCCTGCACCCCGCATCTTCGTGCGATCGATGCGGCAAATCCAATGGACAGGGCATTTTCCGAAGCTCTTTCCGCAGGGGTTACTTGCGTGGCCACGGGACCGGGCAGCGCGAACCCGATAAGCGGACAGTTCGCTGTGATAAAAACCCGCGGAAAGAGAATAGACGAAATGATTTTGAAAGAATCTGCGGCTATGAAGTTTTCTCTCGGCGAAAATCCGAAAAATTGCTACGGTTCAAAACAACAAGCTCCGAAAACAAGAATGGCCACAGCAGCGATAATCCGGGAGAATCTCAAAAAAGCTGTCAGGTACGGAGAAGAAAGAAAGGATTTCGACATAAAACTCGAAGCGCTTTTGCCCGTTGTAAACCGGGAACTTCCGGCGCACATACACGCGCACCGGGCAGATGACATTTTCACGGCGATAAGGATATGCGGCGAATTTGGCATCGATTTTGTCATAGTGCACTGCACGGAGGGGCATATGATAGCCCGTGAACTCGCCAAGGCCGGAATACGCGCCATCGTCGGCCCCATAATTTCCGACAGGGGAAAGCCCGAAATGAAAAATCTCGAACTTAAAAACGCGAAAGCGTTGGATGATGCGGGGGTTTTGTTTTCTCTCACCACCGACCACCCCGTCGCCCCGCTGCAATATCTGCCGTACTGCGCCGCGCTTGCGGTAAAAGGGGGACTGGATTTTTACAGCGCCTTGAAAGCGATCACTATAAATCCGGCGGCCATTTTGGGAATTGACAAGATGGTAGGCTCGATTGAAAAAGGCAAACATGCCGACATGGCTTTGTACGACGGAAATCCTTTGGAAATATCAAGCAAAACCGAAATTGTGATTGTAAACGGCGAAATATGCGCGCCGGAATAATATATGTAATTTTAGGAGAACACAAAAATCATGATGATAACGATAATAGGCAGGGGACATTCAGGGACAAGGGCAATGTCGCATACTTTGAGCGAAAGCGGGGTTTTTATGGGAAAACCGCAAAATGGTTCGGGAGATTTGCTCCCGCCGCAAAAAATGTACGAAGCATGCAGGATATTCGCGAAATACGTGGAATATGAAGGAGGGCTCAAATGGGATTTTACAAAAGTTTTGTCCATGCAGCCCACAGCGGAATTTAAAAAACTGATCGAAGAATATTTGGTCAGCGTGCTTAATTCGGACAGCGAAGCCAAAGGCTGGAAAATTCCCGAAACCACATTGGTTTATCCTTGGATCATAAAAATGTTCCCGGAAATTAAATACATCCATTGGGTTAGGGATCCCAGGGACTGCATTCTCGGCTCGCATTTGACCGACGATTTACATGATTTCGGGATCGACTACCCTAAAACAGACGATATCCGGGAAAAAAGGGCTTACAGCTGGAAATATCAAAGGGAATTGATGAAAGCGACTCCGGATCCCGAAAATTTGACGAAAATAAGATTTGAAGACATGGTGAACGACCAAGATGAAACTTTGAAGAAACTCGAAAATTATTTGGGCATAAAAATGGCTAAAATAGAAATGAGGCCCGATTCCGTAGGTCGCTGGAAAAAGGAAACGGGAAAATACATGTACGATTTTTTTGCCGAAGACATGGCCGAATGCGGTTACGCATGACAAACGCAAAAAATAAATGAAAAGTTTTGATGGGGGCGGGAGTGTATTCCGCCCTCAAAATATTTTGCGCCATCTTTTCGATTTGATATTGTAAATATAATTTTTTTGTGGTAGAATATATACAAGCATATTTTATGGCAGAAGGGGAGTGACGATGATGTCCGGCGAACCGCAATCCGCAGCCGATATAAAATACATCAACGTGAAGATGAAAAAAAGCCTTAAAAATAATTTCGGGATCATATATGCCATAAAAGACGCGGGCGAATTGTTTGCAAAAATGCTTCTCTTTTTGTCGTGTTGCGAAAACCCGGAAAAAATAGAATTTGAATTCATAAAAAACAATATAAAGTCAAAAATCGCCGAAGACGAAGAAATTTTGAAGGCGCTCGATTTTTGGAAAGAAAAAAATGTATTGGATTACGAAATAACTTCCGTCCCGAACGCAAAAGGAATAAACATAGAAAACGTTGTGAATATCATGCTCGATGTCAGGCGGGACATAAACATACTCAACGGAGTGGAAGAAACGGAAGCGACAGATTATCGATTGGGCTTGGGCATATATGAAGAAAAATCCGGCCCCAAACCCGAAAAAAAAACCGAGCCGGAAGCAATTATAAAAACCGCGATCGAAAAAGAAAAAACGGCAATAAAATCGGAGCCGGTTTCCGTGGATCAGGTTTGCGAGTCGCTTGAAACAAAAGAAGAATTCAAAAGGCTTATCCATGAAATCCAAAACAAAATGCGGGTGATTTTGAACACCGCCGATTATGTGATCATGTACAACATCCACGAAACAAACAAAATGGAAGTGGATCTGATTTTGAAACTCGCGGAAATATGCGCCGAAGAAGGGAAAAACAATATAAGATATTTGGAAAAAGTGGCGCTCGAAATGGCATCCGACGGCATTTTGAAAATGGGGCAGTTCGAGGAAAAAATCAAAGAAATGCAAAAAATAAAAAAATTCGAAGAACGAATAAAAAAATTATTCAATGCGGAAACGAAAAAATTGACTTCAAAAGAAAAAAATTACATAAAAAAATGGGCAAAGGAATATGATTTTCCGGACGACGTGCTTTTTGAAGGGTATAACCAATGCCTGAAATATACAGAAAAGCTTTCGTTCGACTATATAAACACCATATATTCAAATTGGAGCGAAAAAGGGTTCAAAACTCTTGAAGAAATAAAAAGCGAATTCGGGGCGGCAAGCGGCTTAAAAATGCCGGAAAAAACAAAGAATCCGGATTATAACTTGGAACGATTTTTTGAAAAATTCGGAAAAAATTTTGATGCGAGGTAATTTATGGCTTACAACGGAAAAGTGATTCGGAAAGTTTTGGGCGATTTTGAAAACAAATGCAAATCCGCAGTTATAGACGCCGAAAAAAGAAAAACCGAAATGCACGATAAAATTCCGGGCCTTTTTGAAATTGACAAAAAATTGGAAGAAACCCACAAAAAATTCGCCGCGATAATATTTTCGGGCGGAAATTATGATTTGAAAATGGCCGAAGCGAAAAAAATCAACCAAGAGTTGATTTCAAAACGGAATTTTCTGCTCGAAAAAGCGGGGTATCCAAAAAACCATACAGAACCCATTTATGATTGCGCAGCTTGCAGCGATACGGGGTACAAAGGCGATATTATGTGCGAATGCCTAAAAAAAGCGCTTGCGGCGGAAGGAATAAACCATTCGGGGCTCGGCAGGACTATAAAAAGCCAGACATTCGAAAATTTCAACTTGAATTATTACGACAAAAAAAAATCCTTGGATGAAACGGTGAACGAAAGCCCGTATAGGCACATGAAGGAAATATGTGACGAATGCAAAAAATTCGCGTCGAATTTCGGCGGCGAACAAAAAAACCTCATGTTCATCGGTTCGACGGGGATAGGAAAGACTCATATGTCATCTGCGATAGCTTACGAAGTGATAAAAAGGGGCTACGACGTTTTTTACGATTCGGCGCAAAGCATTTTGTATTCGTTTGAAAAAGAAAGATTTTCGAAATCCGCATTCGATCCCGAAATAATCGAAAGGTATGCAAGCAGCGATCTTTTGATCATCGATGACTTGGGCACCGAATATTCGGGGAACATGGCAGTTTCTTCGCTGTACAACCTAATCAATTCGAGGCTGCTCGAAAAAAAGAGCATGATAATAAGCACAAACCTCACCGGAAGCGAAATGCAAAACAAATACGACGCGAGGATCATGTCCCGCATAATCGGGGAATTTACGATATTGAATTTTATCGGGGACGACATAAGATTAAAAAAGAGGTAAAATAAAATGAGCGACGCAAATGATTTAAAGGCGAGATATTTAAAAGCAAAACAAAAGCTGTTCGATTTGAAATATTCCCATTTAAACGAGCCGCAGCGCGAGGCCGTTTACACGAATGAAGGGCCGCTTTTGATTTTAGCGGGGGCAGGTAGCGGAAAGACCACCGTTTTGGTGAATAGGATAGCTTTCCTAATAAAACATGGCGACGCATATTTCAACGGGGAAACCGGAGAAATAAACGAACCCGAATTGGAAGCGCTCGAAAGTGCGGAAAATTCAGACCCGAAAGAACTCGATGAAATCTTGAGCCGTTTTGCCTATCGACCTTGCCCGGCTTATGCTATTTTGTCGATAACTTTTACAAACAAAGCCGCAAACGAAATGAAAAATCGGTTGAAAAACATCCTCGGCGAAGCGGCGGACGAAATATGGGCGGGAACTTTCCATTCTGTCTGCGTGAGGATGCTGCGCAGATACATCGCAAGGCTGGGTTATGATTCGAATTTCACGATTTACGACACCGACGACGTGAAGCGCCAAATAACGGCGATTATGAAAGAATTCAACATATCCGACGATACTTTGCCTGTCCGCTATGTTTCCACCGCCATAAGCAGGTCCAAAGACGATTTGAAATATCCCGAAGAATTTGTGGCAGACAACTCCAACCCAAAAGAAAAGGATGTAAAAAAAATATACGCGGAATACCAAAAAAGGCTCAAGCTATCAAACGCGCTGGATTTTGACGACATAATAGCTTTGACGGTAAAAATTTTGGAAACTGACAGCGAAGCCAGGGAATATTACAACAACAAGTTCAAATATATATCGGTGGATGAATACCAAGACACAAATTTCGCGCAATACGCTTTGATTTCGCTTTTGTCTCAAAAACACAACAATGTGATGGTGGTGGGGGACGACGACCAGAGCATATATAAATTTAGGGGGGCGACGATAGCGAACATTCTGAGTTTCACAAAAAAATTCGCCAGCGCGAAACTCATCAAACTCGAACAAAATTACAGATCGACAAAAACGATATTGGACGCGGCGAACGGCATCATAAAAAACAACGAAAGCAGGATGGGAAAAGCGCTTTGGACAAAAAAAGACTTGGGATCCAAAATCGTGCTCAAACAAAACAACAACCAAAACGACGAATCGGACTATATCGTCGATGAAATAACGAACCTGACGGAAAAAGGCGACAGAATATACAAGGATATCGCGGTTTTGTACCGCGTGAACGCGCAATCGGCCAATATCGAAACCGCTTTCGCCAAAGCTTCGATCCCATACCGAGTGCTCGGCGGCATAAGGTTTTATGAACGGAAAGAAATAAAAGACATGATGGCGTATTTTTGCGTGGTGAACAACACCGCCGACTCCGCAAGGCTCAAACGAATAATAAATGTGCCCAAAAGGAGCATAGGCGACGCCACTATTGCGGCAATTGAACAAACTGCGGCTAACGAAGGCAGGACTATGTTTGAAATTTTGGAAAATGCGGACAAATACCCGATATTGGCCCGAAATGCGGTAAGGATGAAAACTTTTTCCGCGCTTATACACAATTTCATCGAAATCGAAAAAAAAGAATCCTTGCCGGACTTTTTCGAAAAGGTGTTTGACTTGAGCGGATACAGAACCATGCTCGAAGAAGCGGGAAAAGAAGAAGCCGACCGATTGGACAACATAAAGGAACTCATATCGCAAGCGATAACGTATACGGAATCAAAACGCGAGGAATTGAGGGAATCGGGGGAACTGGAGGAAATAGAAGCCCAGGGGTATGGCAACAAAATATCTAACCTGACGGGATTTCTCGAAGAAGTGGCGTTGATTTCTGACATCGACAATTACGACGAAAGCGCCGACGCAGTCACCCTTATGACAATCCACAGCGCGAAAGGGCTTGAATTTCCGGTGGTTTTTTTGCCGGGAATGGAAGAAAATCTGTTCCCATCGAGGCAATCCGCCGAAAAGCCGGAGGAACTCGAAGAGGAACGCCGGCTCGCATATGTCGCGGTGACGAGGGCAAAAGAAAGGCTGTTTGTCAGTTACGCGAAAGAAAGGCTGCTCTACGGTCGCACGGGATTCAACGATATATCCAGATTCGCGGAAGAAATACCAAAAGAAACGGTAGAACATATCAAAATGCCCGATGGCGAACAGCGCCGCCGAATCCCGCCGGGGTTCGGCTCACAAAAAAAATATCCGCCGAAAATATCGCTGCACAGCGAACTTGCCACGGACTACACGACAGCGAGCGCGAGAAAAAACAAAGAACGCGATAACAATGAATTTAGCTATACGCAAATTTTCAGACAGGGCGATATGGTCGAACACCCGAATTTCGGCGATGGGTTGATAATAAACGCCACGGATTTGGGGGGAGACACGCTGTATGAAGTGGCTTTTGACAATGTGGGCACAAAAAAAATCATGGGCACATACGCAAAATTCAAATTGAAAAATTAAAAAATCATCGGAGGAAAAATTAAGATGATCGAATTCGAAAAACATTACAATGGAATAGAAATCGAAAAACAAATGCAAAAATATTGGGACGAAAATAAAATCTATGATTTTGCCTATGACAAAAATCGCCCCCTTTATTCCATAGACACGCCTCCTCCAACTGTCAGCGGTAGTTTGCACATCGGCCACATCTTCAGCTATACTCAGGCAGAAATGATCGCCAGATACCGCCGCATGCAGGGCTACAACGTTTTTTACCCGTTCGGCTTCGACGACAACGGTTTGCCTTCCGAACGTTTGGTCGAAAAAGAAACGGGAATTTTGGCAAGGGATATGCCAAGAAGCAAATTTTGCGAAAAATGCGTGGAAACCACTCAAAAATACGAAAATGAGTTTATGGGATTATGGAAATCGATGGGATTTTCGTGCGACTGGAACCTGCAATATACGACGGTGAGCGCAAATACCCAGCGTCTTTCCCAAAAATCATTTATTGAACTCGCGAAAGCAGGTCACGCATACATAAAAGAATCCCCCGTTTTGTGGTGCACGGAATGCCAAACTTCGATAGCGCAAGCCGAACTCGATTCCAAAGAAATCGGTTCGCGCTTCTACCACATAAAATTCGGCATTGGAGATTCCGTTTTGGAAATAGCCACCACCAGGCCGGAACTTCTTTGCAGCGTGGTTTGCATATTCGTAAACCCCAAAGATGGGCGTTACGCAAACTTGCTCAGCAAAAAAACAAAAGTGAAAGTTCCGCTTTACGATTTCGAGGTACCGCTGCTCACCGACGAAAAAGTGGATGTCGAAAAAGGGACGGGAGCGGTCATGTGCGCCACATTCGGAGATTCTGCCGATGTCGAATGGGTCGAGCAGAATGGCCTTCCCTACAAAAAAGCGATATTGGCCGACGGGAAAATTTCCCCCGAGATCGAATTTATCGGCGGGCTAAAAATAAAAGCCGCCCGAAAAGAAATCGTCCGTTTGCTTGAAGAAAAGGATCTGCTCATAAAATCGGAAGAAATCACGCATACCGTTTCCGTCCACGAACGCTGCGGAATCGAAGTCGAAATCATTCCGTCAAAACAATGGTACATAGATGTATTGAGCAAAAAAGAAGAACTTCTAAAAATGGGCGATAAAATAGAATGGCATCCCACGCAGATGAAAAACAGGTACATAAATTGGGTGGAGAACTTAAAATGGGACTGGTGCATTTCGCGCCAACGGTACTTCGGGATACCGATACCTGTATGGTACTGCAAAGAATGTGGCACGCCATTTTTCGCCGAAATCGAAAATTTGCCTGCAAACCCGATGGAAACGGATTATATTGGCGTGTGCGAATGCGGTTCATGCACGTTTTTGCCGGAAAAAGCGATTTTCGACACCTGGGCCACATCGTCGATCACCCCGCAATTGAACTTGGAAACGGCGCAAAAATTCGGAATCTCAGAAAGCGATTTCATGCCCATGTCCATGAGGACGCAAGCGCATGAAATTATCCGAACTTGGGCTTTTTACACGATTGCGAAAAGCCTTTGCCACACGGGCGAAATCCCCTGGAAGGAAACGATGATATGCGGATTTGTATTGGCCAAACCCGGCGAAAAGATGAGCAAATCGAAAAGCAATTCCAAACTCTCGCCGTCTGAACTAATCAAAACATATTCCGCCGACGCGCTCCGCTATTGGTCGGCTAACGCGAGGGTGGGCACAGACACGTTTTTTGACATACAGGAAATGCAGGACAGCTCAAAACGGCTCATAACGAAACTTTGGAATTCTTCGAAATTCGTGCTGTCGCATCTTGGAGATTTTGACCCGGGCTATAAACCGGAAAATATGCTGCCGGTTGATTTGTGGATCATCGAAAAAACGAACGAAGCGATAATCGAAGCGGCCAAATGGCTCGACGAATACGAAATCGGGCTGGCGCGAAAAATAGCCGACGATTTGTTTTGGAAAGATTTATGCGACAATTACATAGAAATCGTAAAAGAACGCTTGTACCAGCCGGAAACCCACGGTGAAAACGAGCGCAAGTCCGCCCAGTATGCGATGTATTACAGCTTGTTTTGCATATTGAAAATATATTCGATATATATCCCGCACGAAACGGAATATATTTATCTCAAAGGCTTCAAAGATTTTGAAAATTCGGCATCGATCCATTTGACAAAATGGGAAAAGCCCGAATCTTTGAATGCGGAAATCCTGGGTTTTGGCGAAACATTGAAGCAGGCGATATCCGAAGTGAGAAAATACAAAACCGAAAACAACCTGTCGATGAAAACCGAAATTGAGGAAGCGTTCATAACTGCGGATTTCAAATACCAAAAATGGTTTTTGGAAATTGAAAAAGATTTTGTTTCTTGCTCCCACGCAAAAAAAATCACGTACAACTGGAAATAGGGCAGGGGAGTTTTCGGTTTTCCTACAAAATCAAAGGGGGATTTTCCTGCACCCTGCTCATGTGTTTTATCAAAATCTGCGACATTTCCTTTTTCTTTTTTTCGTATCCGATTGCATTTATCAAATTGTTTTGTTCATGCGGGTCGTTTTCCAAGTCATATAGAAATTCCTCGCAGTATGTATCCGCCCCCGCGTTTGTCCATGGATTTTCCGGAGAACTTATCGAGTATTTCCAATTTGGCGTCCGTATGCATCGGGCAATTTTATCTTCGCTTATCTGCGTGAATATTTCGTTTTCCCATTTGCAACCGCAATGCAATAAACTTAATAAAGATTTTCCCATAAAATCGCGGGGAATTTCGACTCCGGCAATATCCAATATGGTCGGCGGCAAATCCATCAGGCTCACCAAATCGCGATTAACCGATCCCGTTTCGGCGCCAAGGGCTTTTCCGTACATTATCAGCGGGATCCTTATGCTGTTTTCATGGCAAGAACGTTTGTATTCGCCGTTTCTCGTCCTGAAATGGCATGAGTGGTCGCTTGTATATATCAAAACGGTTTCATCCAAAATATCGCGTCTTTTAAGTTCCGCGAAAATTCTTCCGAAATTATAGTCGAGACTGTTGCAGCAGCCGAGGTAATTGGCGAAATGATCTTCGAAATCCGGTTCTGTGTCCCGCGCTCTTTTTAAGTCTTCGGGAACGGGAAAATTGACGAATTTTTCGGCGGAACCCGTAGGCCCTTCGAATTTTTCGCGGTCATTTTGATGATGGGGCTCTATATGCGATATGAACATAAAAAACGGCATATTTTCGTTCCGGATTTTGCCTTCCTTGTTTGCAATATATTCTATGGCGAAATCCGTTATGCAGTCGCATCTGTAATCCATAAATTCGATTTTTTTCATCTCTCCGTCGTAAACATAGCCGCCGTATCCGTGAGAGGTGAATTCCAAAACATCGGCGGCGCGCCAGTATCTGTACCCGCCGCGCAATTTTTCCGGCACGGCTTTTGTCATGTAATCGTTTTTTTCTTCATTTTTGAGCATATTATTTGAAGCCAAATGCCATTTTCCAACATAAGCAGTGTCATAACCCGCAGAATCGAGATATTTTGCGATCGTCGTATCGTTTTCTTTTAAAGCCCTTCCGTTTGTGAAACAACCGTTTTGCGTGGCAAACCTTCCTGTCTGAATACAAGCCCTCGCAGGGCCGCAAACCGGCTGTGGGGTGAAAGCATATTCGAATTTAACGCCAATTTCCGCTATTTTATCAAGATTCGGGGTTATTTTGAATTCTTTTGCGAATTCGTTATATGCCCCTATTGTATCATGCCTTTGTTGGTCTGAAAAATAAAATATGATATTTGGAGATTTTTTCCCACCCATTTTAAATCCATCCTTTCCGCTAAAAAAACTTGATTTTTTTGCCGAAACCGGTTTGAGTATAGCACAACTAAGCCAAAAAGTCAACCATAAAATAAATTTTAAATTCGGTATTGAAAAATGTTTTGAATTATGGTACAATAAATAAAAATAAAAATTATTCGGAGGTATAAAATGGCATTTTTTGAATGTAATTTTTTTTCGAAAGCAATAAATATTTTTACTGCAATGAACGTAATTTTGCCGGAAGATGATTTCGGCCGCGATTACCCGACCCTTTATCTTTTGCACGGATACACCGACAATCATACAGCTTGGACGAGATGGAGCTCTATTGAGCGTTACGCCCGCGAATACAATCTGGCTGTGGTCATGCCCGATGTCCAAAAAAGTTTCTATAACGATTTTCCCGGCATAAACGACGGCTATAAATATTGGAAATTCGTCAGCGAAGAATTGATTGAAACTTCTCGCCGTTTTTTCAGGCTTTCGCATAATCGCAAAGACACTTTCGTGGCGGGCTTGTCTATGGGGGGATTCGGAGCGTTCAAATGCGCCTTGAACCGTCCCGATATTTTTTCGGCGGCTGCAAGCCTTTCGGGAGCGGTTGACTGGGGCAGAAATCTCCGAAACAATATAGGCAACAAAGAACATGAAATGATTATGGGCGATTTGAGCAAATTCGACGGCAGCGAAAACGATTTGTTCTCCGCCGCCGAAAAAACTTCGAAACTCGCAGAAAAACCTCGGCTTTACCAATATTGCGGAACAGAAGATTTTTTATACGAAGGCAATATAAAATTCAGGGATTTTATAAAAAATTTGGGATATGACTACACTTACGAAGAATCTCCCGGCGACCATCAATGGAAATATTGGGACAAGCATATAGAAAAATTTATCGGCATGCTTTCCCTGGAAGGACGCATTGTCCGTGCTTGAACCGATGATTTATGAATAATTATGCCGAAACTTTGAACTATATCCATTCAATGGGCAAACACTCAAACCCTCCGCATACGGACCTCAGCAAAATCGCATATCTTTGCGGCCTTTTGGAAAATCCGCAGGACAGCTATAAAACGATCCATATCGCCGGGACAAACGGAAAAGGATCGACTGCCGCCATGCTCGCCGACATACTTTCGGAATCCGGTTGCAAAACGGGCAGGTTCATATCTCCATTCATTGAAAATTTCACTGAGAGGATATCGATAAACGGAACGGAAATTTCGGAAAATGAAGTCGTATTCTATGCGCAAAAAATCAAAAACATTCTCTGCGAAAAAAAAGTGCCGGACAAATTTTATCCGAACGAATTTGATTTTGTCACTTTGATGGCTTTTTTGCATTACAGGGAAAAAAATTGCTGCATTTCAGTCATCGAAACGGGATTGGGAGGCCGCATCGACCCGACGAACATCATAAAATCTCCGCTCGCCGCAGTGATAACTTCCATTGGTCTCGACCATATGCAATATTTGGGCGAAACAGTGGAAAAGATCGCTGCGGAAAAATGCGGGATAATAAAAAGCGGCTCTCCGGTAGTGTTATATCCGCATAATTGCCAAAGCGTCAAGGAAATCGCAAAAAATGCCGCTTTTGAAAAAAATTGCAAATTTGTCGTTCCGGATATAAAATCCCTTAAAATTTTCGAGGAAAAAATAGATGGCGCCAAATTCGAATACAAAAACAGACCATACGAAATAAACCTCGCGGGGAAGCACCAAATATATAACGCAATAACAGCCATAGAAACGATATTGAGCATATCAAAAAATGAAATTGGACTATACGATTTAATTTGCCGCGGTTTGAAAAAAACTATTTTTCCGGCGCGATTTGAAATACTTTCGAAAAATCCGCTCGTTGTCATCGACGGCGCGCACAACATTCCAGGGGTAATTTCCCTGAAAGAAACGATAAAAAGACTTATGCCCAATAAAAAAATAATATTGATTTGCGGAATGATGAAAGACAAAAATCCCGAGGAAACAATAAAACACATAGCGGGAGAAAATTTTATCGATGAATTTGTCGGTGTCCCTGTCGATTCGCCGAGGGCTGAAACCCCCAAAAAGCTGTGCGAAATTGCGGGAAGATACTGTGCCGATGCGAAATATGGAGACAATTTGTCTGAAATCGTCGCCGAAGTTTTCGAGAACCAAATGTTAAAATCCGAAAATTATGCAGTCGTATTTTTCGGTTCGCTCTATCTTGCCGGGGAAATAAAAAGGATCATGAAGGAGAAAAACAACCGAATCGAGAAATGAAATTTAAAATTCGCTGTATATATTTATTGCATATTATTGTATTTTTGTCCGCTTTTTCGAAAATCGTTTCTGCCGAAGACGGAATACCGCAGATAAAATCCGAAACATTTGTTTTATTGGAAGGTTCTTCGGGGCAAGTTTTGTTTGAGCAAAACATGGACTCGAAAATTTATCCGGCAAGCGTAACAAAAATCATGACCGCTCTGCTGGCATTGGAAAAAGGCAATCTTTCCGACATTATAACGATGTCCCATGAAGCCGTCTGGTCGGTGGGCAGGGACACATCGCATATAGCCCTCGACGAAACCGAACAGCTCACGCTCGAGCAGGCGCTGTACGCGCTGGCAATCGAATCGGCCAATGACGCGGCCAATGGCATAGCCGAATTGATTGGCGGAAGCATGGAGGATTTCACGAAACTGATGACAAAAAGGGCGGGGGAACTTGGCGCGAAAAACACAAATTTCGCTAATGCCCATGGGTTGCCGGATATAAACCATTACACTTCCGCTTATGATTTGGCGCTTATCATGGCTGAAGCGGTAAAAATGCCGGAATTTACAAAAATTTTCACCGCGATAACATACAGCATGCCGCCGACGAACAGGCAACCCGAGACGCGCACGTTCAACCGCAAAAATTCGCTGCTGGAAGGGCCTTACGCCTATGAGGGGATCATAGGCGAAAAAACCGGCTGGACGGGGGACGCGGGATTCACATATGTGGCAGCCGCGAGAAAGAACGGCAGGACGCTTGTGGCCGTCGTGATAAAATCCCCCGACACGGTTTCCAGATGGGAGGACACAAGGGCGCTGTTCGATTACGGGTTCGACGAATTCACCGCGCTAAGTTTCAAAGCGGAAGAATTCGCCGCGGACAGTTATGAAATCGAATTTTCCGGCGGCGAAAAACTGGAAATGAAACTGATCCCTTCCGGCGATTTTAGCTGCCTCGTCCCAAAATCGGCAAACAAAGAGGAAACAGAAAAAGAATATATCTTTTTTTTCGATGCGATAACCGGGAAAATCAGCGGAAAAGCCGTATTCTCGCTGAGATCGGAATCGGATTTTACAGGCGAAATATTGGGCGAAGCCGAGCTTTTGGTGTGTCCGGTTTCCGCAAATCAAAAAAAGCCCGGGGAACCGGCAAAAAAAGAAAACAACCCCGGAACCGAAGACAAAAACCCGCCGGCGAAAATTTTTTCTTCGATTTACGGGGTAATATCCGTGATTTTGCAAATTTTCGGGGCTATCGCCATAATACTGATTGCATTGTATATCAGGCAGTACATAAAAGTTCAAAAGATAAAAAAACAAAAACGCGGCAATTGCGCCAGCAAAAATATTTACAAAAAATAATCGATGCCTATTGACAAATCGTTTTTAAAGCGGTATAATATAAAAAGCGATTGAACTGGGTGTGGCGCAGTTGGTAGCGCGCTACCTTGGGGTGGTAGAGGCCGCTGGTTCAAGTCCAGTCACTCAGACCAAAGAAAACGTCGGTTCTATGCGGGTTTCGCGGAATCGGCGTTTTCGCGTTTTTCCAAGATTTAGGCAAAATAATGCCCAGTTCTACCACAGTTCTACCCAAATTCTACCCAATCATTTTTTTATGTTTATCGTGAGCAAAAAAGTAAATTAAGAAAAAGCTAATGATTCTTTCCGATATTTTTTTTCGTTTTTCTCTCTTTTTTTGTGTTTTTTTATAATACAAATGTCTTTTCCAAGTCTTTTGCCATCGTTTGTTTTCGCAAATTGGATATGTGTGTATAAATATTCGCTGTCATATCTATACTTGCATGTCGCATCCATTCCTGTATGTCTTTCAAAGTCCAGCCTTTATCATGCAATATGCTTGCCGTACTGTGCCGGAGATCATGAAACCGCATTTTAAGGAATCCGTTCCGCTTCAAAACTTTTTGGAAAGCACGGGTTATATAATCAGGGCGATATAGTTTTCCGTCTTGCCAGGCAAAAACATAATCCGAATCAATATACTCTTTTTTGTAATCATAACGATTTTCCTTTTGCTGTTCTTTTAATTTCAAAAGTAAAACTTTCACGTCTTCCAGCAGCGGAAAAGTATAATTGCTTGTTTCGGTTTTTGTCCTGTCTTTATAATCTACAGATAAGTTTTTTACGACAGTATGATTTATTGTCAGCGTATTTTTCTCGAAATCAATCGCACTCCACCGTAACCCAAGCACTTCCGACCGCCTCAAACCGTAATACAAGGTTACATATATAAGAACTTGCAAGTCATGCCCTGAAAACGCCTGTAACATTTTATTGGCTTCTTCGCCTGTCAAAAATACGCCTTTATAAACAAATTTGTCCTGCTTGGGTAATGGCACGGTTGCCGCCGGATTTCGGTAAATCTCTTCTGCTATAAACGCATCGTTTAGTATCAGTTTTAATACCATACTGTGTTTCTTTATCGACTGTATGTCCAATCCGCCGGGCTTGCCGTCTAATCTGCCGCCTTTGTATTTATAGTCGTAATAATCGCGAATATGCTTCGGGGTTACTTTGTTAAGGTATAACTTTAACCTCCTGAAATAAGGTATCAAATGCTTGTTTACATAGATTGTGTATCCTTCATATGTAGATTTTTCAACCTTATTTTCGACCCTAACAAGCCAGTCGCTCATCGCGTCTGTAAATAATATTTTTTTGACGTCGATAACTTCTTCCTGTTCTAAATGCGAATATTGTTTCACATATTGCTCAATTAACGCTTCGGCTTTCCGTTTGTTATTTTTTATTTCAAAACCTGTGGAAATCCATTTTTTCGTTCGAATGTCATTTTTTGATTTGTAACTTAATACAACATAATAATAACCTTTTTTTATTTGCAGGCTTCCTGTCATTTATTTATTCCTCCTTTTAATTAACAGGCACCCACTATCAATATAAGAATATTATATCATAAATAACGCTGCTTGTCATCATTATTTTATTTTTCTTTATTCAAATATTCGATTACATTGTTTTTGGGTATCTTATGAATTTTACCTATGCGTTTGCTTTTGATTACATTATCATTTAAAAGTTTATATGCGGTATTTCTGCCTATTTTCAATACCTGCTGTAATTGTCCAACAGTTAATATATCCGGATATTCGTGTAACATTTATAATGCCTCCTTTAATTATTAGGAATTTCTAAATATACACACCTCACCGTATCATTTCCTGCGCTCTCTTTGACCGCGTATTTGCAGGCTGCCGCTATGCGGCAATTAATTTGCAGGCGCGCTTGGAAAAGACCGCGTGGCACACTGGCTGGCAAATCCTGTACAACTTCCGATGAAGTGCTATTCGATTGTTAAGATAAATCATAAAAGAGGTTTTATTGATACGCGAACAAAGCTGAATAAATAAAATATCCAGCATACAAAAATTATTTAAGAATAAGCGTCGATTATCCCATTCAAGACTTTAGCTTGATATGTGGTTGATATCTTCATCACGGCAAACTTTATTAATTCCGCGATGGCGGTGTATAACAAACAAGCCGATATATCGTCGGTTTATATACCTGTCGCGTTACTGACGGCGATTATGATATATAACACGACAATCGGCACAATCATGAATTTTATCGAATGCAAACGAAATATATATTTCCGCAAAAAACTCGTACCTGAAATTCTCGAAAAACAAGCGAAACTCGAATACAGGCATATAGAAAACCCCGATACTGCCAATTTGATTGAGCGTGTTTGCTCCAAATTCCCTGATAATGTATGGGATATGTATTCGCAGGTATTAAACGCAGTAAATCTCATTATATACATCATGGGTGTTCTCATAACGTTATTTACGCAAGTATGGTGGATTGCGTTAGGTATGTTCATATCTTTTATACCGTTATTATTCATAGCGACGAAAGCGGGACAACGAAGTTATGACGTTGACAAAGCGGAAGCGGAATTAGGGCGGCGCATGAAATATTTGTCCGAAGTGATGAAAAGCCGCGAATCTGTAGAAGAACGCGGCATATACGGATATACCCGAGATATTAATATTAAATACGGCGAAAAATTTGATTTTATCCGTAAAGTCAATAAATACGAGATTTGAGGATAAATTTAACGGATTAAGCAAAATCTCGGCAAATATGCTGATTTTCGGACAGTTTTTTCTTCTGCTGATTCTTGCCGCGGATTTATTTTACGCGATACGCGCGGTATCGGATTCAAGCGTGCTGTTCGGCATTTTTCAGGCTGTGCCGGTGTTATTCGAAAACGCCGCCTCGGGGGTTTGCCTGTTATGGCTCTGCGCGATTTTTATCGATTACATAGAAAAGAAAGATAAAAACAAAAAATAATAGAAATAACGGGCGGGAAAAACCCCGCCCCGTCGTTTTGTTTCGTTTGATTTTATTTCGCTTTTGCTTTATTTTCGCCTTTGAACAAATTCCAGAGCTGACCGGACAGGCACAGCGATGAAAACAGACCGCTTGTGATGCCCACTATAAGAGGCAGTACGAAAGTCCTGATTGACGGCACGCCTATTATAAACAGCATTATAAGCGGCAGGAACGTCGTGATTGTCGTGTTTACGGAACGCGCTACCGTCTGTGACAGGCTTATATTAATTATATCCGAAAACTTCGCGCCCGTGCCTTTTTTCAGTTTGACGTTTTCTCTCACTCTGTCAAATATAATAATAGTCGCGTTGATTGAATATCCCAGAATAGTCAGGAACGCGGCGATAACAGCTATATTCATTGATATTTGGAGCA